>OODU01000396.1_pt1 | contig 51076 bp, 51 predicted proteins | sample 1671171 | NCBI WGS metagenome assembly OODU01 (sample SAMN06348129, study PRJEB24527) | human gut metagenome | biome: human gut; feature: ankylosing spondylitis patient; material: feces | host: Homo sapiens | place: China | collected 2015-10
TTTTTTTTTTTTTAATGATACGGCGACCACCGAGATCTACACTCTTTCCCTACACGACGCTCTTCCGATCTTGGAGGATCCTTCCTTACTTCTTCTTGACGAACCATTCAATGCGCTTGATGCAGAGTCGGTAGATATTTTGCGAAGTATATTACTTCAATACAAAGAACAGGGAAAATTAATCATTTTAACTTCCCATCATCAAGAAGATATAATGTCAGTCTGTAATCAAGTTATCCATTTACAGGATGGATGCATATTAAACTGATAGCAAAAATATCATAAAGATAATGCCGCTTCAAGATGAGGCGGCATCATTTCTGTTATAAGTGGTTATAATGTATTCTACTAATTCCGGCGTTAGTCCGCATATATCGGCTATTTGATAAAGAGTATAGCCGCATTGAGCATAGTCCTGAATCTCAGTTGCTGGATGCAACAGCAGCGCCATAAAACGGTTCGCTTCTGTTTCCAGCTTGTTTACAGAATAGAGCGTGTTTGCTCTCAGAAATGGTGTATTGCTTTTCGGGTGTAAGATTGCATGTCCTAATTCGTGCGCGCATACTTGCCGCTGTCGCTCTTTTGAAAGGTCTTGATTGATATGTATGAACTTGATTCTGTGTGTGCGGCTGTAATATCCTCTGATACTTCCAAGGGGTTCGTGGAGAACTCGAATACCGAGTTTTGCAGCGATTGTGAACGGGTCTCTGGTATCACATTTTCGGCATAACATATCGACCTTATGCTTTATTGACAATATGCAGCACCTCTATTTCATTTCCGGTACTTTTTTGGAGTAAACTTTTGCTTGGCAATCCGTTTGGAAATTTCAAGCTGGTTTTGCAGGCTAATGCGCAGGAGTTCCCGCGTTTCATCGTCGATTGGCTCACCATCAAACATCAGGCTTGCTTCGGCGTCGCCAAGATCACCTAAAATCATATCCAGTCTTTTTGCTATGTCACGCTCGTCCCGCCTTGTCAGGACGGGCGTTTCTTTTTGCTCCATGTTAAGTAAAAATTCAATCGGCACATTTAGGTAATCGGCAATTTTTGAAAGGTTTTTAGTAGAAAGGTTTTTCTTTCGTCCCACTTTGAGATCGGACAGCGATGCACGGCTTATTTTACATTGCCTGCATAGCTCTGTAACTGTAATTCCTTTTTCCGCGCACAATGCAGCTATTTTGTTGTACAACTCTGACATAAAATCACCCGTCCATTTGTAGTATATGCCAAAATTACGTAAAAACGAAATTTTACACGTTGACACTTACGCGACAGAATAATATAATTCACTCATAGATTTCACTAAAACGTAATTTACAGAACAAATATATAATATTACACTTTTATGTAAATGTCAATAGAAAGGAAGTAGTTGACCATGAAAAAAAGGGAACTTTGCTCGTTTGGTAAAAAAATTAACCATCGGCTTATTGCTCTTGAGCAAAGCAAAGGCTGGCTGATCGAAGAAGTCAAGCGGCACACAGGGTTATATTTTGACCGCTCCTATCTTCGCAAAATCGAAACCGGACAGCTTGCGACGCCGAAAATCGTGGATGCGATATGCGAAATACTTGGCATCGCTGTTCAGGGTGATTATACCAAAAGGAAAGACCAATAAAATGTACTTTTTGAAAAAGGAAAGCGGATTACATATGCACCTTGAAAATTGAATATACAGGCAGCAGATACAAAACTGTTTGCGCCGAGCTGCGGTACCCATGCGCGGGGACGCCGGACAAGTCCGGCAGAGCGGTAAACCATGACGGTACGAAATACGGGGCGGCACCCGTAAAGCGACGACACGCAGACAGATAATGAGACTTCCGCCCAGCCACAGACACAAGCAATGGGGGCGGCTGATGTGAGAACCACGCAGAGGTAAAACGGCCTATGGAATCGTTCGCCAGCGATCATCTGTCTGCTTCCCCACAAGCCGGGGCGTTGAGAACAAATAGGCTTGGCAGCAGGAAAGGATGTGTCTAAAGTGTTTTAAGGTTTTGCGGCAGACGGGAGATTACTGTCTGTCGCGCGTACATCACAACAAGCAGACAGGATGTGAATGAAATGCCAGATTGGGAAATCCAACCAAAGAAACATAAATACGAGGTTGGCGAACGTGTATTAGTGCGGCCCGCAATCATAGATTGTATCTGGGCAAAAACCAGTTGCCGTAAGACCGTACCTGCTACTGTTATCTTTGTCCATCCGGACGACCGGTTCATTGTAGCAGAATATCAGGTATGTGCTTCGTTCTTTGGCAGGACGGTATCTACGATACGGGAAAGTTTTTTAATTCCAAAAGTTCAGTGTTTGGAGTGGGAGTGAAATAAATGTATAAACGTGGTGATGTGTTTTGGGCTGATCTCAGTCCTGTTATTGGTTCAGAACAGGACGGCGTGCGTCCTGTTGTAATTTTGCAAAATGATATTGGAAACAAATACTCGCCTACGGTGATTGTAGCGCCGCTTACAAGCAATTTGCATCGGGACAAGCATCTTGTTACTCATGTGCCCGTCTGTATGCAGGGCTTGCCGCAATATTCGGTTGTGTTGTTAGAACAGATACGGACAGTAGATAAAGCACGACTGGGGAATTTTGTCGGTGTAATGGATAAAGAGACATTGAATAAGATTGATGAAAGTGTGATGTGCAGTTTGGGGCTGACGGATGGATTTAGAACATAGAGCAATCGCCCGTCTGCGGTTGGCAGCGGAAATGAGCGAAGCCTATTACGGTAAGCCATTGATTATTACAGTGAGTGGCGGGAAAGACAGCGATATATGCCTGTACCTTGCCGCCACTTCCGGTATCCGCTATGAGGTCATGCACAACCATACCAGCGTGGATGCACCGGAGACTGTATACCACGTGCGCGAGCAGTTCCGGCGTTTGGAGCTCGCCGGTGTGAAATGTACTGTCAATTACCCGACTTACAAGGGCGTACCGGTCAATATGTGGATGCTTATACCGCAAAAGCTGATGCCGCCCACAAGAACAGTAAGATACTGCTGTTCGGTGCTGAAAGAAAGCGGCGGCGCTGGCCGCATGATTACGACGGGTGTCCGCTGGGCGGAAAGCGCCAGCCGCCGTACCAAACGCGGCATTTACGAGAGTATGCCGCACGATCTCAGCAAAAAGGTCATTATCAACAACGATAATGCAGATACCCGCCTTTTGTTCGAGAGCTGCAAATTGCAGGCGAAGCGGGTCTGCAATCCCATTGTGGATTGGTCGGACTATGATGTGTGGTCGTATATCCATGCTGAGAGAATACCGATAAATCCGCTGTATTCGTGCGGCTTCCATAGGGTCGGTTGTGTGGGTTGCCCGATGGCAGGACGTCGAATGCGTCTGTTTGAGTTCGGCCGGTATCCCACGTATCAGCGCGCCTACATCCGTGCCTTTGAGCGAATGCTCGAAGAACGTGTTGCACGCGGCAAGCTCGACAGCACATGGCGTGCTGGGACAACTGGCGAGGATATATTCCGCTGGTGGATGCAGGACCGGAATATCGAGGGACAAATGAAGATTGAGGGCTTTGACGGATAGAGCCCAGGTATGTACCGTGCGGATTCCCGCGCGGTTTTATTATATACACGCCAAATTTCAAGGGGGTGGTTCCAGTGTGCTACTCGGTGCATGGTTAATCCATGCAGTATCGGTTTGGAAATAAGTTTGAGATGGAGGGATGAGGAAATGGATTTTTTGAAGAAACGGCTCAAGCGGCTTACGTCGATGGGGCTGGCATTGCTCTTGTCTGCGTCGGCGTTTCCGGCCACGGCCTTTGCCGCGTCGGACAGCACCAGCACGCTTGCCGAAGTAACGGCAAAGTATATCGACGCGGAAAACGGCAAGGAGATTGCCGAGCAAGAGATATATAGCGTAACACATGAGGAACGGCAGCCGCAGGAAATCGAGAACTACACCTACGTCGATTACACGGAAAACGTCGAGTACGTCTACTCCCATAAGGATCTGACTTATATTGTCGGCTACCCGGACGAAAGCGTGCGGCCGGATGCTTCCATGACCCGTGCAGAAGCAACTACGGTCTTTTACCGTCTCTATGACGGCGAGTATCCAGAGTTTGAGCGCCGCATGTCAAACGGCACGTTCGAGGACGTCAAGACGGATTACTGGTTCTACAAAGAAGTCGAAACGCTGTATAACATTGGAATTGTAGACGGCACGGATGAACACAAATTCTCGCCGGATGCGCCCGTCACCCGCGCGGAGTTTGCCGTCATGGCGGCGCGGTTCGCCAATTTGGACTACGAGGGCGGCAATCTCTTTGACGACGTTCCCAACGGCCATTGGGCGTACAGCTATATCAATGCAGCCGCAAACGCTGGCTGGGTAGAGGGCTACCCGGACGGCAGTTTCCGGCCGGATGAGCCGATCAGCCGTGCCGAGGTCGTGCGGCTGGTAAACGGTATGATTAACCGTAACGTCACGCTGGACAAGCTGAAAGAGCTGGGCATCGAATGTCCGTACAATGATCTGGTTGAGAATCACTGGGGTTACTGCGATCTGATAGAAGCCAGCATTCCGCACAGCGCGGAAGAATGGCACGGCCTCAGCTACAATGACGGTATTTACAACATCATCGTTGAAAAATTCATAGACCAGAACGGCAAGGAACTTGCTGAAACTGTCACCACAGCGGGCAAGGAAGAAAGTTCACCCAAGGTCATCCCGGCATACGAGTACCGCGGCTATATCCGCACGATCGTTTATCAGTACACGAACGGTGATGCGATCCCGTCCATTGAAAAGACGGCGAACGCCAAAACCGCCAATGTAGGCGATACCCTGACCTATACGGTGAAGCTGACGAATGATGAAGCAGCTTCTTCCGCGTGGAAAGAAGTCGTCCTCACCGACGAAATTCCGGACGGCTTGACTTTCGCGGATGGCAGCGTGTACGTAGAAAGCAAGGCGGCAAAGCACTCGTTTGAAAACGGATTGCTTTCTGTCCCTCTGGGCGACATTGCCGCAGGTCAGACGGTTTCAGTCACTTTCAAAGCAACCGTGAACAGCGATATGTACAACCAGACGATCTACAACACCGCAGTCGCCGAGGGCGCAAACGGTATCGTTAAGGATGAAAGCGGTAGCGAAACCGGCAAGTATGAGGACACAGACGACGGTGTTTATATCAACAAGGGCGACACCGCGCCCTATGTGGAAAAACGTGCGGACAAGCCTTCCGCCGAGGTCGGCGATAAGATCACCTATACCGTCACGCTCGGCAACGCAGAGGGTGCCGTTTATGAAATCGAAAACGCTTCCATGACCGACATTATCCCGGCGGAACTGGATTTTGTGGACGGCAGCGTGCAGGTAGACGGTGTAAGTACAGGTTATTCATTCGATAACGAGACCCGTACCCTGACCGTGCCGCTGGACAGAATTGCACCGAATACAAAAACGACGGTTACTTTTGCAGCGACCGTCAATGAATCGGCCTACGGCAAAACAGTTTACAACACTGCGGTCATGTCCGGTGACAATATTTCGGACACCGAGGGCACAGACGACGGTGTTGCCATCGGTGACGGTAAAGCCCGCCCCAGCATTGAGAAGTCGGCGGACAAGTCCTCTGCCAAGGTCGGCGACAAGATCACCTATATTCTGACGCTCTCTAACAGCGAGACCGCGACTGTACCCGTAGAAAATGCGGCCGTTACTGATGTTATCCCTGCTGGCCTGACGTTCGAGTACGGCTCGGTCATGCTGGACGGCAGCGGCACGAGTGATTTCACCTATGATGAAAATACCCGCCTGCTGACGGTAAACGTCGGCAGCATTGAGCCGGATACCAGCCGCACGGTTTCCTTTGTGGCGACCGTCAACGAAGATGCCTACAATACGACGATTCAGAACCTTGCCACCCTGACTTCGGACAACACCGAGCCGGTACAGGACAAGGACGACGGCGTTGTCGTTGCAGACGGTATGACCGACCTGTCCATCAACAAGAGTGTTGATAAATCTTCTGCTCGTGTCGGTGATACTCTGACCTACACGGTACAAGTCTCCAATGGTGCGGGTGCAGAGGTAAATATCCGCGACACGGTGATGCGGGATGCTATCCCGGATGGCCTGACCTTCCGCGGCAACGTCACAGTGGACGGCTACTCAACGGTATATCAGTATGACAATGAAAACCGAACCCTTTCTGTTCCGCTGGATGCGATCGCCCCCGGCCAGACGAAAACTATTTCGTTTGATGTGCTGGTGAACAGTGATGCCTACGGCATGATGATTGAGAACACGGCGGTCGCTTCCGGCAGCAATGCGCCGGATACGGAGGACACGGATGACGGCGTCACCATCGAGAACGGCACGCCGGACGGCCGTGCGGGTGCAAAGTCAGCCAATAAAATGACCGCGCGCGTGGGTGATACAATCACCTACACGATCACGCTGGAAAATAGCGCAATGGCAACGGCGGACTGGACCGGCGTTACCGTGACCGATGCTCTGCCGGATGGTGTGACTTTCACAGGCAACGTCCAGAAAGACGGTCAGGCAACGACGGAATATTCCTACGATTCATCTTCACGCACGCTGACGCTCACGCCTTACGCAATCGCACCGGATACGCAGGTGGTGTACACCTTTGATGTGACGGTAGACGAGGGTATGCAGGGCGAATTTATCGTCAATACGGCTATTCTGACGGATGGCAACGAGCAAACGCCGCTTCCGGATGCAGGCGTGCAGATCAACAAGGGCGAAGCCGACCCGATTGTAACTAAGTCCGCGAGCGTGACCAAAGCTGATATTGGCGATATGTTCACCTATGAGATCACGGTCAAAAATGGCGATAAGGCTACTGCGCCGTGGAAAAACGTCGTGGCATACGACACGCTTCCGGCTGGCGTGAAGTTGATCGGCAACGTGTATCTGGATGGTAAGGTGGCGCTGCATAAGCTGAACGGTAACGCGCTGTCCGTGCTGGTGGGTGATTTGGCTGCAGGCGAAAGCGTAGTAATCTCCTTTGATGTGCAGGTACTTGACACAGCGGCCGGTACGACCCTTCAAAACAGCGTGGATGTGACCGGCGATAACGGCATCGGCACGGCAACAGATGACGGCGTAACCGTACCGGAGGTTGAGCCGCAAAACCCTAATGATGCCACCGGCTTCTATGTCACAAAAGATGTGGATAAGACGGTGGTTGATGTAAGTAAGGATGCCGACGAAGTATCCAGAACGGCAACATTTACGGTTATTGTTGGAAATCACAGTGATATAATGTGGGAAAACGTCGTGCTGAAAGATACGCTGGATACCTCTGTGGTAACGCCTGTTTTGCAAAACAATGTTTATGTGAACGGAGTCCTAAGTAATAAATGGAGTTTTTCAGGCAAGGCATTCACTCTGGAATTGGGTGACATTGCACCCGGCCAATCGCATAAAATTTTGCTTACCGTCCGCTTTAAGAACGATGCAGGCGGCAAGACCTACGTCAACTATGCGACCGGAGAGGGCGATAACGGCAATGCTATCGGAAAGTCGCCGGAAGTTGAAATTATCAGCTCAGTTGCTGATTTGATAACTGATATTCATTATCAGCTTTATAATGGTTATGACGAAAATATGTGGCGACCCGCAGACCGTATTTCACTGCAAGAAGCGTGCATCGTAGCATATCGTCTGATTTCCAACGGCGGGAACACGTGGCTGGACCGTGGCACGGTGACGGTGCCGGACTACGAGTTCAGCATCCCCGAAGAAGCAAAATATTTTGTCTCTATCGGTGTGCTGCCCGCAAGCGTATTCGACACAACGAAAATGACCGAAGATGTTGATTACGAAATCAATTATGAGGTTTCGGAAAAAGGCTATCTGCGAATCTGGGCTACCTCGGAACAGCTTAATACGCTTGTGAAGTATATCACTGGCACGAATGCAGGGCTCAGCGGTGATGTGTCCCGCCTGAATTTTGCCAAGCTGATTTGCCAGCTTACCGGACGGGATACCGACCCGGATACCTCGGCTTACAGCGGCCATATCCAATATTTCACGGATAGTGGTTCTTCTGAGGACCTGATTACTGAAGTCTCGCACGAACACGATTATGTGCTTGACACAGACGGGAATGAGTATTGGATTTAACAATTTTATAGGAAAAGGCAATCCCTCGTTTCGTTGTGAAACGAGGGATTTGCTTACCGATTATTTAATTCTGTTATTGTTAGTTTATCAAAAAGCTGCAAAGCGTACACTTTCTCACCTTGGACATAGGCAGAGACAGCAGTAGTTTTTGAACGGGTGTTGAGCATATTTTCTCGATGACCTTGTGAGCCATACCATTTGTTTAAGTTTTCCTGCGCATTGGTTGTAATTAAACCTATGAGTGCATTTTCAGCATTGCATCCATAACCAACAGATGCGAACACCGAGCCATCCGGTCTTGTATGAGAAATATCCCCGTCTCGTTCGTCAACAATCCAGATTTCGCGGGAACGAGTGTCCGCCCATTCCTGTACTTTCAACGAGTAAGTCAGACGTGGCAAACCGTTTTCTTCGCGCAGGTCGTTGATGGCGTCAAAGGTGGCATTGGACAGGTCATAATCCCAATAGCCGCCGTACTCGTCTACCGCAGATTTGCCGATAGGGCGTAGACTGATTTCATCTGTTACGGTCTGGTTATCGTCTGCGGTTTCGTTGTCGGTATCATCCGGCACAGGCTGTCCGTCTGGTGAAACCGGTGTTTCCGGCTCCGTCGGTTCATTTGCGTCCAAGATGTTTTCCGCGTTCATCAGCATTGTTGCGACTTCGGCACGAGTAGCTGTCCCGTGCGGATTTAACTTTCCGTCCGAGCCGCTGACAATGCCCTTGTTGACGCACCAGCTCATGGCGTTTGTTGCGTAACGGGAAACTGATTGATAGTCCGAGAAATCATAGTATTTATCTGGTATAAAGCCGGTATCTGTATCAAGGCCAAGGTGGTCCGCGTAGCGGTACAGGATGGCCGTAAGCTGCTCGCGGGTGATCGCATCATTCGGGCCGAACTGCGTATCGCTGTACCCGGTAACGAGGTCATTCATGCGCGCCCAGTAGACAGGCGCGCTGTAATAGGCGTTTGTATCTACGTCTGCATAGGGGTATCCCCAGTTGCTTTCGGGCATATCAGGTGAACCTGCCAGTCGGTACAGGATGGTCACGATCATGCCGCGGCTGGTAGTTGCGTTCGGGCTGAACGCCGTATCCGATGTACCATTCATCAGCCCGTTTTCGCAAACATAGTTGACCGCATCGTGATACCAGTCCGACGGACGGACGTCCGAAAAGTTTGAAACATTGGCGGCGCCTGCCGAACAGGTAATAGCTGCCGCACACAAGATAGATGTGATTTCTTTTTTCATAAAGTCATACCCCACAATAAAGAACAGAAAAGTTTATCATGGTTTCATTATATCATGTTGCTGTCCGTTCCGGTAGCGGGCATGGCGCACAAAAACCATGTGGGGATTTTGAATTGCAAACGAGATGCAGTAAATTGTTGCTGCATAGATGATAACCAATACGCAGGAGGGCTGTGGTTTATGGATTATAAAATTTTGACGCAGGACGATTTGCTTGAGTTGTTCCCTTTTGGCAAAACCAAGCTAAAATGCCTGCTGGAAGCAGGCGTATTGCCTGTGGTGAAAGTGGGACGGGATTATTTGACGAATGAACGTGAACTTGACCGGTGGTTTGAAGCAAATAAAGGGAAAGAGATATTTTACTGATTGAATTGCCTTTACAGAGGGACGGCGTTATAATATATGCGTTAGCTGTTTATGCTGCCGCCCCTGTTTATTTGATAGGAGCGATACGCATGAATACAGTAGAAAATATCAATAAAGTTAAGAGAATCCGCGGATATGGGGAGGGTAGTGTATATCAGCGGAAAGATGGCCGCTGGGTCGGCAAATATAAGGACGAAAAGATGTTGAAACCGCGTTATGTCTATGGTAAGACAGAAGCGGAAGCAAGACGGAAATTGCGTGAATTTAAGAAAACAATAGTGCATGGCATTACGGATTGTAGAAAAGTATTGCTTAGCACTTATATTGAGCGATGGTTATATACTTTCAAGGCCGCAGCCGTGGAGAATACCAGCTTTGATCGGTTGGAGTCTGTCTATTACACGCATATCAAGCCGACGCTTGGCGGCTTCCAACTTGGGAATATCAAAGCGGTTGATATTCAAACACTGTTAAACCAGAAAAGCACTGAATATTCTTATACTATCGTCAAGATGATCCGGCAGATACTTTCTGAGGTTTTCCAACATGCCTATACTGAGGGTGACATTCTTAAAAACCCAATGGCAAATGTTATCATGGCAAAACGGAGCAAGTTTAAGCCAGAGCGGAAAATGCTGATATTAGAGGATGCAGAGGTTAAACGGTTGGAGGAAGCAGCCAGAGAGAAGTATGGTACAGGCCGTCCGCTTTTTGTTCACGGAAACCTGATCGTATTTATGCTGCATACCGGCCTGCGGTGTGGTGAACTGCTTGCGCTGGAATGGTCTGATATTGACTTTGAAAGCAAGACGGTATCCATAAATAAAAATCTGGCAAAGATCAAGAACAGGGATACCGGAAAAGATACGTCCAAAAGCACCTTACAGGTAAAAGGCACTAAGACATCCAGCAGCAACCGGATTATCCCACTAAATAGTAAAGCAATCAACGCACTTAGGGAATTGCAGATGATTTACAGGCAATGCGGCATCAAAAGCAAATATGTTGCCTGTTCGCAAAAAGGCGGCTTCCTCACTAATAACCGTATGCACAATTTACTTGAGCGTATGTTGAAGCACACGGGGATAGACAAGCCGCTCACGATCCATCAGCTACGTCACACTTTTGCAAGCCGTGCGTTAAATGCTGGCGTAAGCATCAGCGTAGTAAGCAAATGGATGGGGCATGCCAGTATTTCCACCACATATAATATCTACATTCACGCTATGGAACAGGAACGGCTGACAGCGTTAGACGTTCTTGAAGCTATGTAGCGAAAAGGTGTAACATTGGTGTACGCCTCTCGAAAAAACGACTTAAAGCCCAGTAATATAGGCGTTTAAGGGTGCAAGAGGGGGAAAACCGCAGATCTATCCCTCTTTTACTAAAACCCCGCACCACATCTAACAATTTCGGCATTTTCCCTTTGTCGTGATACCGAATATATACCAAAGTGGCTTTGAAAATTTTTAGATAGCTTCGAGAAGCGTTACCGCCGTAGTTTCTACGGATTCCAACACATGAATATAGGTGTTATAAGTAACAGATACATTCGCGTGTCCGAGCCACTTGCTTACTACGGTAATCGGGACACCGGCGTTAAGTGTCTGTGTTGCAAAGGTGTGACGAAGCTGGTGAAGCGTGAACGGCTTGCTGATTTCAGCATATTTCAGCACACGATGGAGTACACGCTGCAACTGGTCGTTAGACAGCATATTGCCATTGAGCGACGCTACCACATTCGGACTGCAAATTCCTTTCTTGCGGTAGATGGTGTGCAGGTTTTTCAAAGCGGCAATCGCCTTTGTGTTCAGCGGAACAATGCGGTTGCCGCTTGTCGTTTTCGTGCCCTTGATTTTCGCCTTTTTGTGATTCTTCCGTTCACCGTTTCGGTCGCGGTCGCAGACCATAGACAGGTTCTTGTTCACTGTAACCGTTTTACTGCAAAAGTCAATGTCAGACCATTTCAAAGCCTGCAACTCACCGCAGCGCAAACCGGTATGCACGAGGAACACAATCAGATTCGCGTGCGTAATCAACGGCAGACCGTTCTTTCGCTTCATTACTGCTACCTGCTCCAACGCCCGCACTTCCTCGCTTTCCAGCGCGATGATTTCGCGTTCCGGTTTGAAAAGCGTCTTTTTCGGCATCTTCACATTGTGCATGGGATTCTTTGCAATATCGCTCTCGGAATGAGCGTATGCAAACAGTTCCGTAAGAATCAGCTTAATCTTCTTCACCATGTTGTACGAGAGCGTTTCGCTTTTCTCAAGCAGCAGCTTTTGAAGCTGCTCACCGCGAATCGACCCAAGCTGACAACATACAAACGCCGGTCTGATATGCGTCAGATAAACGCTTTCGTACCGGTCAAAGCTGCTGTCCTCAACAGAGTGCTGCTTGAAAGTATACAGCCAGCGTTCCGCATAATCGCAGAACAACATCTTTTTACACTCTGCAATGCCTTTTGCCGCATCCTTTTTCAGTTCGCGCAGCTTGCGCTTTGCTTCGGGTTCGCTCTTAGCGTACACCACGCGAGGTTTCGTCATGCCCTCGCCTTTGAATTTTGCTACCCAGCGGCCGTCTTTTCGCTGGTATATACTGCCCTCTCCATACTTTCTTTTTGGTTTCTGTATTGCTGTAATCATCGTTTACTCCTTGTGTTTGTAACGGTGATGGCACAGCCAACAACGCTATTATTATATCATATCAATCATAAGATTGTAAGCGGCATATTTACACTCCATGCTGTCGTGAACAGTTTATTCACGCTCGTATTCTTACACTTGCCGATTGACTTACGACACCTCTCACCCGAATCTTATTCCGCCGGTGGGGAGTATCCTTTTCCGCTGTTCTCGCCACGCCGGTAGCTGACCGGCTGTTTTATCAAAGCGGCTTATCGGTTGCCCGACACGGAAAATTCGTTACAGATGGAGCTTTATTCACTTTTCAAAGTCCAATTATATCCTCCTTTGCTTAGGCTGCTCATCTGGGTATTTGCGAAAGGTGATGAGCATGTAACACCGAAACCAAAAATAAAACACAAAAAAGTATGGAGTTTAGGCTTTCATCTTTGATTGGGATTCTATCATACCGTATATACAGAACAAAGTCAATCGGGGCAGAAACTGTTCACATTTGATTCATAATTAAACTTTTTACACGGAAAAGTTGCAAAAATGCAACATTCTTGTTCTCGCAACACTTTACAATCGAACATTTGTTGCATAGTCATAAATCGGCAGTTTCGGCAAAGCAAAAGTGGTCAAATAATTGACCACTTTCCGTAAAAATATTTTGGTTTTCCCAACAATTCGGGCAAATAAATTCCGAAACGCACCTGTACAGAACAGATGTACAGCGGCGCGTTAAGGGGGGAGAGGAACGAAATCCGCGCCGCCCGCGTCTTTCCTCTCCCCCTGCTGCGGTTGATGGATAACTCCCTTGCGGCAGTTACCCACAGCCGCAGCACCCCCTCACCATTCTCGCGGCGGCGAGCGCAGAGAGAAAAGAACTTGAAAATCATCAATCAGCAATTTTCATTAGTGCCTGATCGTTACAATTCAACTTCGTTTAAGCCATAAAAACAGGCAGAGCAAATGCTCTGCCTGTGATACCAGTTATTTATTTGTGTATGTACGATACAGGAAAGTCACAATCTGTGCTCTGGTGCAATCTGCATTCGGGCTAAAGGTTGTGCTGCTGGTACCCGCAGTCACATTCTTTTCTACTGCCCACAGGACTGCATTCGCATAGTAAGCAGTTGCCGCTACATCGGTAAAAGGATTGCTGGTGCCTACCGTTGGGGACTGCTGGGAGCGCCACAGGAAAGTCACAATCTGGCTGCGCGAGCAGGTTGCATTCGGGCTGAATGCAGTCTGGCTGGTACCCTTAGTGATACCGTTTTCTACTGCCCACAGAACAGCCTTTTCGTAATAGCTGCCCACCTGTACATCGCTAAAGGTCATAGTCGTAGACTTAGGCTCCGGAGAACCTGCGGCTCTCCACAGGAAAGCTACTGCCTGTGCTCGTGTGCAAATGCCGTCCGGCGTAAAGGTGGTATCAGAAGTACCTGTAGTGATATTTTTCTCTACAGCCCACTTTACTGCGTTTTCATAGAAACTGCCTGCCGGAACATCGACAAAATCCATGTCTGCCGGTTCTTCCGCAATCGTTTCTTTCTGGAAAATTACTTGAATCGTAACCTTAGACGCAGGCATAGTAAAGGTATACTTACCGTTCGTCTGGTTCAGCTTTACTTCCTTGTTGTTCTGATCCAGAACCTTTACAGAACTCAAAGTATAGCCCTTATCCGGCGTAGCTGTAATGGTTACAGTTGTGTTCTTGGCCGCAGTCTTGTGCGATACAGTTACAGTACCGTTCTGTGCATTCTTTACCGTGATAGAATAACTGTCAGCAGCTACAGCACCGCTGCCGCCAGAGGAACCGCCACTGGAAGAACCGCCGCCATTAGAGCCGCTGTTTGCAGTAAATTCTGCAGTCAGAGTCTTAGTACCACCGTTCAATGCCGTCAGCGCATCATCCGTCAGTGTGGTATAGATTGTATCGCCAATCTTCCAGCCCTTGAAAGTCGAACTGCTCTTGCTGTCAGTCGGCAGCTTATCACCGATATTCGCGGCTGTGTAGCGAATCGTCTGCGTATGGCCGTCTGCAAACTGGAATGTAATAACCGCTGCACGCTTATCAGAAACGAGCGTTACATCCGAAAAGCTGCTCTGCTGCCATGTTGCAACACCGTTCGATACCGTTACCGGAATCATTTCATTGCCGTGTTTTGCAAAATTCGGCTCAAAACCAGACGGCAGCTTTACATTGATAGTGATAGGTGCCTTAATGCTGCTGTTATCCAGCTTTTCCGGTTCCGTCGAGCGAACTACGGTATTGTCTGCCGTGGCATAGATATACTTAATCTTCGGCTCAATATTCATGGTCAATTCGCCGTTTGCATAGGACTTCGGGCGAATATCCAGAACAGTCTGAACCTTTACCTTGGTTACAGAATTAGCCTTATCCGCTGCGGTAATAGTCTTGTCGGCAACTGCAATGGTATCTGCCGCAGCTTCGTTCAAGCCCTCACCCTTGGTTTCAGCACTGTTGATTTCCCTTACGACAGAATCGTCAATCGTTGCGCCCTCTGCCTTTTCAACATTGGAAGTCGGCGTTTCGATTTCTACCTCTGTCGGAATCTCCTTAATGCCAGACTTGTCGATAGTGTACTCAACACCGTGTACAGTCAGCTTGTCACCCTCAACCACTGCGTCATCTGCGGAAACGGTAATTTCGCCGGTAGCATAACCAACCAGCTTAATGGTCAGTCCCTCAACCGTTGCGGTGATGGTATTCGGCTCAACACGAAGATTATTCAGCGCGCTAACAATAGAGTAGGAATGTGCAGTATCGGTCGGCAGTGCATAGTTTGCCGCCTTTGCACCGGTCAGTCCGGTTGCAGCCGCGGTATATGCACCGATTTCAGTCTTATTGCCGCCCACAACTGTTACCTTGACTTCATCGCCGTTGACCGTGCCGGTTGCTGCTGCAGAAACAGTCTTTGCCTTGCCGTTGTAGTACAGATTTCCGTCATTCCAAGTCAGACCAACGGTTTTCGGTTCAACTTTCAGCTTGCCAGCTACAAACTTGATTTCGTAATTGTCAGCCACAGCAGCCTTAGGCGTGATGGTATAAGTACCAACATTACCGTACTGCTCATAATCATACGAATATTCCAGGCCGATTACAATGCTTTCGTTATCACCGTTTACCAGACCAGTAATGGTTACACCGTCATTTGCCGGTACATCGCCATAGGTAATGGTTTTGTCCTTGGCGGTGATAGGCAGCACAGCCTTGGTAATCTCAAAGGTAACGATCTTTTTGCCGCTGTAACGACCCTTACCAGCGATAGTGATAGTTGCTGTGCCATGGTTTTCATTGTTGTCGTAGCTTACCTCATAGTCCGCACCGGCAACCAGAGTGCTGCTGCCGTCCTTGACTACAACCTCTGGAGTGATCGCACCGCCGGTATAGGTGTAGGATTCCTGCACACCGGTTACGTCGGTGTTCTGAATGTTCTTTTTCTCATCTACAGGACCAGTGCTGTTGTAGTGGATAGTGGCTTTTTTCAGCGCAGCTGTTCCATTATCGTTTTCGTTGATTGAAATAGCATTCCACTGTGTTCCACTGCCACCATAATATACATCCGTCAAGCTATCACAGTTTACAAATGCTTTATAGCCAATCTCTGTAACGCTATCCGGAATCACTACAGTTTTCAGTTGCTCACACCCAGAGAATGCAACATCTTTGATGTTGGTGACGCCAGCAGGAATAGTAACGCTGGTTAAGCCCGCGCCTTGAAATACACCACTCTCAATAGATGTAACACCCGTCGGAATATTGATGGTATGCAAACCAGTGCAGTTAAAGAACGCACCCCCACCGATAGATGTCACACTGTTTGGAATGCTTACACTGTTCAGATTTTCACAGAAAAAGAATGCTTGGTTACCAATAGATACAACGCTGTCCGGAATACTAACACTGTTCAAATTACCACAAAACTCGAATGCAGCTTCTCCAATGGAGTTAACACCAGACGGGATACTGTAAGTAGTATCTTGCTTAGCAGACGGATATTTAATCAAGGTCGTTTTCTCCTTGTTAAATAACACACCATTGATCGAGCTATAGTTCGGGTTTCCTGCGGACACATTGATAGCACTTAAATTATCGCAATTGTGTACAATATTTTCGACGATATTAGTAATGCTATCCGGAATGGTAATTTCACTGAACGAACTACCCTCAAATGCGTTTTCCTCAACCGTTGTGACACCAGTAGGAATTTCATATTGAGTATCTGTTTTGCCAGCCGGATACTGTATCAGATGTGTTTTATCTTTATTGAACAGAACATCATTATCAGAGCAATAGTTTGTGTTTTCAGCAGCCACATTGATACTGTTCAGATTTTCACAGTTTCCAAATGCGTTGCTTCCAATAGAGGTAACGCCTGCCGAGATGAAAATGCTGGTAAGATCCGCGCAAGATGCAAAAGCCTCTTCTCCAATAGCGGTGACACTGTTCGGAATAGTGATCTGGCTAAGGCTTTGGCAATTCTGGAACGCTTGATTTCCAATAGTAGTGACACCTTTTGGAATAGCAATGCTGGTTAATGCAGAGCAGTTATTGAATGTACCATCTTCAATAGTTGTGATACCATTAGGCAGGTTGATACTGCTCATACTTGCGCATCCGCTAAATGCATGGGCACCAATAGATGTGACACCACTCGGAAGTGCAACAACACTCCACTTTTTGCAGTTAGCAAATGCCCATTCTTCGATTTCAGTAACGCTATTTGGAATGGTGATATTACTTAAGCTGCTACAGCCCTCGAAAGTACCTCGTTTAATCGAAGTAATACCATTCGGGATATTGATGGCGCCACTTAAGCTGCTGCAATCTCTAAATGCATCTTCCCCAATACTGGTAACGCTGCTTGGAATACTGATGCTATTCAAGCCGGTACAGCCCTCAAATGCTCCAAATCCAATAGTTGCCGTACTATCCGGAATATTGATACTGCTCAGTTTGGTGCAGCCCTTAAATGCGTTCTGGTCAATGGAAACAACACTGCTCGGTAACTGAACACTTACTAAAGCTGTGTCTTCTTGAAAAGACCAAATACCAATATGCTGAACATTCGTGTTGGCGATTTGTGTCGGAATGTTTGCTGTGGTTACGCTTTTGTCACTTTTGGTAACTGTGCCGGTAGAAGTGTCAAAATAGATATTGCCGCCCTCTACCTTGTAAGTAACAAGGTTATCATCGTTAGCTGCAAACGCGACAGTCGGAGCAATATTCCATACCATAGCGAACACAAGCAGCGAACTTAACAGTTGTTTGAATCGCTTCATGTCTAACTCCTTTCCTAATTTGCAATTTGTTTTTGTTATCAAGTGTATCCTTTTTTGCCACTTCACCTCCATTAGCCGTAAATTTATAATGCCGCAAGTATTCACCCCCATCATTATCAAAAAGTGTACTTTTTGATAATAGTCCCTATCCTACAACGCTATACGGTAATATTCAGTTTTTTGTAACTAAAAATGTCAATACCACTTGAAAAATCGTACATTCTATTGTAAACTACGAGTAGAATAGAACTATCAAAAAGTACACTTTTTGATAGTAAATCGCACACAAATTCACTTGCTACGCAGGATACGGTACTCCCTTAATCTGCGGTAAAAGGTAGCTGCACTCATATCGCATTGCTCCAAGACTTCCGGAAACGGAAGTCTTTTTTGCTCCCAGCGCTTTACAATCTCCGAAAAGTTATCGGGTACTTTCTTTTCCGGTCTGCCGAATTTGATGTTTTTTGCCTTTGCGGCTGCAATGCCCTCAGCCTGTCGGCGTTTGATATTCTCACGCTCACTTTGCGCGACAAAGGACAGAATTTGCAGAACAATATCGGCAATAAATGTTCCCATCAAATCTTTACCGTTCCGCGTATCGAGCAAAGGCATATCTATTACGCATATATCCGCGCCAATTTCTTTCGTGAGCATACGCCATTGCTTCTGGATTTCCTCGTAATTGCGTCCCAAACGGTCAATGCTTAAAATATACAGCAAATCCCAGCCTGTAACTTGCTGACCAGCTTTCTATAATTGGGTCGTTCAAAATCCTTGCCGGATTGCTTATCTATGTACATATTCGCATTGGAAACAGCAACATCTTTCATGGCAACAATCTGTCGTTCTTCGTTCTGGTCGGTACTGGATACCCGTATATAGCCGTAAATATTCATATAATCATCTCCTTATGGATACGGAAACAGGGCAATGCGTTAAACATTGCCCTGTTTATATCTTAAATCATAAATCGCACTGCATTTATTGTACTTTACGGTTATATGAGCGTCCAGTCTTACGCCGATGTGGTCGGTTGAGGACTGATTTCACTCGTTACCTGCGCGACAATCTTCCTATGCTTTTCGTTCAGCACTGTGCCGTCCAAAAGCTGCTGCACAAAATCCCGACCTTTCATTTTCTCAATCTCCTGCAGCATTTTGATAGACTTTGCGACCTGCTTGTTAATCCAGTTTTCCGTGCGTTCCAAGTCGAACGGCTTCGGCTTCATGGTCAGTTTCAGCTTGCGTTCTTCACCTTGCATGAATTGCTCCCAGTGCTTGTCCGTAGGGCAATCATAGCGGCGCTTGTCGGTTTGCGACTCGATGAAGCGCACATAGTTGTTGATGATGGAAAACGCTGTTCCTGCCGCGTCCTCGCTGTCCATGAGCGCGTCTGCGGAATTTTCCGCAGCGTTGTTCGTCAGCCGCAGTTCAAAGCGGTTGAGAATGTCTGCGTTCTCAATCGACTTGCCAAACTTAGCCTTTTGCTCCTGTGCTTTTTCATAGATACAGAAGTACACATCGGAATCCTTTGAGCCGAGATAGAGCGTGTGACCCATTTCCATCTTTAAGTCCTCGTCGGTTTCCCACGAATTTTCACGACCGGACGCAAAGTATTCTACATTCCGCAGCCGCGTGACACACTCGCCAGTAACGCGCTTGCGGTACAGTGTCGGCACATGGAGCAGTCCTGCATGGTCGTTGATTGCAAGGTCAATACGCTTGAATACGCAGCCCTCGGCGGCACAGTCGCGCATAAACTCATACCACGACCGTTTCTGTCCGCGTAGGTAGCACTCAAACTCACGGCAGCCGCGTCCGCGCAGTTCCAGCAGCACGCCCTTTTCTTCATCGGGCGAGGACAGAACGAGAATGTTGCCATGCATGAAGCGGTATGAATAGCCGTATACGCCGCCGTCCTCGGAGATTACATATTTCATGTTCAGCCGCAGAATTTTTTCAAGTACATATCGCGCGTCCGTTGTCTTGAATCGGATTCGCATATAGTCAAACATGATAGACAACGGTTCATTTTCGGGATTGAATCGCTCAACCGCTGACATGATTTCAAAACGCTTCTGATAGGGCAATTCGGTCTTGCCGGTTTCCAGAGCGCGAAGCTGCTTTGTTGTCATGCCGAGTTGAAGCGCGAACCATTCCTGCTCGACACCGTAGGCACGGCGCGTCTTACGAAGCTGTGCGCCCCATTTCATGCGGTTCTGTTCGTGATTGGAGAGTGCCTACTGCAAACTTTCGTATACCCAATCTGACGGAATACCATGGTCATTCTCAATATCGCACAGGTAGCGCACACTGATACCGGCACGCTGGGCGAGTTCGTCTTGCGTTAAACCGAGTTCCAGACGCGAGGTTTTAATATATTCACTGATAGTGCTGTTCATAATAAATCGCTCCTTTTCTATATAAAAGACCCTAAACCGGAAGTTTCGGACACTGCCGAATCGCTGATTACGAGGTTTCCGGCATGGGGTCTGAGGTTTTTGTAGTTTCTTGTTGTAGTTCCACCCCCCTGTTAGATACAGGGGGTTCAAGGCAAGGGACGCGGCTGCACCGCGTCCCAACAGCACCGCGACCGACTTCGCTTGCGGCTTACACGCTGCACGCCGCAGCTTGCCGTTCGGGCGCTGTGACAGGCTGAATAGCCTAATTCGGAGTAAACAAAAACCGCCCTCTGAATATAACTTCAAAGGACGGTTTTCCGTCTTGGTTTGTTCGTTTGTGATTGACTTCGTTGTTGCTGACTGAACCATCTTCCGCAGAGTGTTTGCACCCGAAAATGTACCAAAGTTATTAACAACAGTTAACACCAGATGAACATTCCTGTACATTTCGATAACTTTGTAACCTTGGTTCGGTTTTACTACATTCGGGATTCAGAACAGATAAAAATTAGAAAATCATTTGACTTTTCTCCATATAATTGTTATAAAATAGAGATAAGCGTAATGACAAAAGGCTGACACCAATTTTCGGGGAGAGCACCCCGCTGGTGTCTTGTACCCCCTTTTGCCTCTGCCGCCGGGCGGCGGCACGTCCCGCACGCCGCAGCGTGCGAAATCCCCGCCGCCGAAGGCGGCAAAAAGGCCCGTGCCCTCCGAGGGCACAATCCCCCGTCCCCGGGATTGGGGACCTTCTCGCCTCCTGCGTCTATCGCCGCAGGAACGGCGGAACCGTTCGCCCTCTCCCTCGGAGGGAGAGAAAACGGGCGTTCTTCTGAGTGCGTTCAGCGGAATTTACTCAAATTTCAGCTGATCTTCGGTCAGCAGCGCGCCGATCGACGGAATGCTGCGGCAGCGGTACCGCGCCTCGTCCAGCAGGTTCGCCTCCGCCGTCAGGCAGGCGCGGGTGACTGTGTGCTTGCCGCGCAGCACCATGGTCTGCACGCCCTGCGTCGAGCGCGTCGCCTTGATGTCGAGCATTCCCGCGCGGAAGGTCAGTGCGCGGTTCGCGGTCGAGAACATGGTGATTTCGGTTTCGTCATCGACCGGGAAGAAGAAGCCGACCGCAGGCGACTTATCCGAGTAAGCGCCGGTCAGGCGGCGGCGGTTGGTCTTGGTTTCGAACGACTCCATCGAGAAGCGTGCCGCCTTGCCGTTGCGGAAAGCAACGATCATGCTGCCCTTGTAGTCGCCCGGAAGCATCGCATAAACCGGCGTTTCGCCCTCGTCCATGCCGAGCTTTGCCGGCAGGTAGTCGCCCAGAACGGACGCCTTGCTGTCGTCAAAGTCGTACAGCCGCGCCTTGTACGCCTGCTGCATATTGGTGAAGAAGATGATTTCGCTCTTGTTGGTCGCTTCGAGGTTCCAGACGACCTCATCGCCCTCCTTGAGCTTGTGGTCCTGCGACATACGCCACGACTGCGGCGTAATCTTCTTGAAGTAGCCCTCGCGCGTCATGAACAGCTGCACCGGGTAGTCCTCGATATGGTCCTCCTCGGCGAACTCCGTCACCTTGTCCGCCGTCACGATGCGCGTTCTGCGCTCGCACGGGTACTTCTTGATGACCTGTTCGAGCTCTTTTACGATGATATTGCGGATCTTCGCCTTGGATTTTACGATTTCCTCCAGCTTTGCAATCTCGTTTTCGAGCGCTTCGGTCTCCTGCGTGCGCTTCAGGATATATTCCTTGTTGATGTTGCGCAGACGGATGTCCGCGATGTATTCCGCCTGAATCTGGTCGATGTCGAAGCCGCGCATCAGGTTCGGGATAACCTCGGCGTCCTCCTCGGTGCCGCGGATGATGGCGATGGCCTTGTCGATGTCGAGCAGGATCTTGCGCAGGCCGAGCAGCAGATGCAGCTTGTCCTTCTTCTTGCCAAGCTCAAAGAACACGCGGCGGCGGACGCATTCCGTGCGCCACGAGGTCCACTCTTCGAGAATCTGCGACACGCCGAGCACGCGCGGCATACCGCCGATGAGGACGTTGAAGTTGCACGAGAAGCTGTCCTGAAGCGAGGTCATTTTCATCAGCCGCGCCATCAGCTTTTCCGGGTCAGTGCCGCGCTTGAGGTCGATGGCGATCTTGAGGCCGGAAAGGTCGGTCTCGTCACGCACGTCCGCGATCTCGCGCACCTTGCCGGTCTTGACAAGCTCCGCGATTTTGTCGATGATGGCTTCAATCGTGGTCGTGTACGGGATTTCCGTAACCTCGATGAGGTTTTCCTTCTTGTCGTACTGCCACTTGGCGCGGACCTTGAACGAGCCGCGGCCGGTGGCGTAAATCGAGCGCATCTCGCTCTCGTCGAAAATCAGCTCGCCGCCGGTCGTGAAGTCGGGCGCGGGCAGGGTCGAAAGAATGTCGTGCTCCGGGTTTTTGATGCACTCGATGGCCGTGCGGCAGACTTCGCCGAGGTTGAAGCCGCAGAAGTTCGAGGCCATGCCGACCGCGATGCCGGTGTTCGCGGAAACGAGGATATTCGGGAAGGTCGTGGGCAGCAGGGTCGGCTCTTTCATCTCGCCGTCGTAGTTGTCCACGAAATCCACAGCGTCCGTGTCGATGTCGCGGAACAGCTCGGCGCAGATGCCGTCGAGCTTAGCCTCGGTGTATCGCGGCGCGGCGAACGCCATATCGCGCGAATAGACCTTGCCGAAGTTGCCCTTGGAGTCCACGAACGGCGTCAAAAGCGCCTCGTTGCCGCGCGTCAGGCGCACCATGGTTTCGTAGATGGCGGCGTCGCCGTGCGGATTGAGCTTCATGGTCTGGCCGACGATATTCGCGGATTTGGTGCGGTTGCCGTTCAGCAGACTCATTTTATACATGGTATAGAGCAGCTTGCGGTGGGACGGCTTGAAGCCGTCGATTTCCGGAATGGCGCGCGACACGATAACGCTCATGGCGTAGGGCATATAGTTCTCGCGCAGCGTATCCGTGATGCGCTGGTCTACCGAAGGATGCTCTTTATATACTTTCGGTTCATCGTTTTTCTTTTTTGCCATTTATAAATCTCCTGTTCAGGATCGTGTTTTCCGACGTGCGCCGCCGAGCAGCGCGCCGAAAGGCAGCAGGGACAGCGCTGCCGCGCCGGCAAGGCCGCCGATAAGTCCCAGCAGATACATCTGCGACAGGCGCAGATAGATAACGGGCGGATGATGGGTCGTCCATGCGTTCCACAGGCGCAGCACCATCGGATGGACAAGATAAAGCCCGAAGGAATGCCGGGCGATAAAGCGCACCGGCGCGGGAAGCGTTTGCGTGCGGCTGCACAGCGTCCACAGCAGAAGTCCCGTCGTAAAGACATACAGCACGAGATCGGGGCGCAGCGAGGACGGCGCGAGCGAGGGAAAGAAATGTGCGGTCAGCAGAACGCACGCCGCCGACAGCAGCCAGAGCGGCAAGCTCAAACGCAGCGGACAGCGCTGCCAGCCGTCATGCAGCCGCAGCCAGATGCCGCCGGTGTAGAAAATCACCCAGCTGAGGAAATACCGCGCAGGCGGCAGCGGCGAGTAAAACGTGAGATAGCCGTTCACCGCACACGCGATCAGTCCCTGCATCGCAAATGTCACAGTGGCGGAAAGCACCATCGTGCACGCTGGGTGCCGGTGCATGGCTGCGCAGAACAGGTCGGACAGCAGGATAAACTGCACGAGCACGAAAATGTAGTACAGATGCACGTAGGCGCCGCCCGTCAGCAGGTCGCGCAGCGGATGCTCATGCGGCGTGCCGAGAACAAAATCGAGCGCCAGATAGGCCGCCGACCAGATGAAATACGGTATCAGTACGCGCGAAAGCCTGCGGCGTACCGCTTTGAGGCCCTGCCGTTCGAATTTTCCCTCCGCGAGCGCGCCCGCGTGGCCGAAGCCGGTCAGCACCAGAAACAGCGGCACCGCGAAGCGCGACAGCTGATTCCAGACGAGTGCTGCGTCCGATGTCTGCCCCGCCGAGGCGTGTATCATCACGACCGCGAGCGCCGCCGCCGCCCGCAGTCCGTCCATTTGTCGAAACCGCATTGTTTTCCCCCTGTGAAATGCTTAGGGCAACACCGCACGATTAAAGCTGCGGCGATATTGCCTTAGGAAATATCCGCCAGTTCGAGGTAGTCCACGCCGTGCTCGGCGATGTACTCCTTGCGGCCGGAGAGATTGTCGCCCAGCAGCAGGTCGAACATTTCGCTCGTTGCGGCGGCATCGTCCGGCGTGATGCGGATGAGGCGGCGCGTTTCCGGGTTCATCGTGGTTTCCCACATCATGTCCGCCTGGTTCTCGCCAAGACCCTTGGAGCGCTGGATGAGGATTTTCTTGCCCTCCAGCTTTTTGAGGATGGCCGCCTTTTCGGTTTCGTCGAAGGCGAAATAGCTCTTGTCGCGATAGGTGATCTCGTAGAGCGGCGACTCCGCGATATAGACGTAGCCAAGCTCGATGAGCGTCGGGACCAGACGGTACAGCATGGTCAGGATAAGCGTGCGGATCTGGAAGCCGTCCACATCGGCATCGGTGCAGATGATGATGCGGTGCCAGCGCAGATTTTCGAGGTCGAACGCGGACAGATCCTTCGCCGCCTTGCCGCGCACCTCGATGCCGCAGCCGAGGACCTTGAGCAGGTCGGTGATGATGTCGCTCTTGAAAATCTTGTCGTAGTCCGCCTTGAGGCAGTTCAGGATTTTGCCGCGCACCGGCATGATGGCCTGAAATTCGCTGTCACGTCCCTGCTTGACCGAGCCGAGCGCAGAGTCGCCCTCCACGATGTACAGCTCGCGGCGCGTGACGTCCTTCGTGCGGCAGTCTACGAACTTCTGCACGCGGTTTGCGAGGTCGATGTTGCCGGAGAGCTTCTTTTTGATGTTCAGACGCGCCTTTTCCGCCTGTTCGCGGCTGCGCTTGTTGATGAGGATCTGCTCAGCGATCTTGTCGGCCTCGGCCTTATTCTCGATGAAGTAGATTTCGAGTCCTTCTTTAAGGAACTCGGTCATGGCCTCCTGAATGAAGCGGTTGGTGATGGCCTTTTTGGTCTGGTTCTCGTAGGAGGTCTGGGTCGAGAAGCAGTTGGTCACGAGCACAAGGCTGTCGAAAATGTCCTGATAGGTAACCTTGCTCTCGCTCTTGTTGTACTTGTTGTTATTTTTGAGGTAGGCGTCGATGGCGGACACGAACGCCGAACGCACCGCCTTGTCGGGTGCGCCGCCGTGCTCGAGCCACGACGAGTTGTGGTAATACTCGATGCGGGACACCGCCGAGGAGAAGCAGAACGCGCAGGACAGCTTGACCTTGTACTCGGACTTGTCCGCGCGGTCGCGGCCGCGGCGCTCACCTTCGAGAAACTGCACCGAGGTCAGCGGTGTTTCGCCCGCCAGCTCGGTCACGTAGTCCACGATGCCGTTCTGGTAAAGGAACTCGGTATTCTCGAATTTGCTGCCGCTCACCTGATTTTTGAGCACGAACTTGATGTGGCTGTTGACGACCGCCTGACGCTTGAGCGTGTCGAGGTAGTAGTCCACCGGGATATTGATGTCGGTAAAAACCTCAAGGTCAGGCTTCCAGCGAATAGTCGTGCCGGTTTTCTTCGCGTTTGTCGGCTTTTTCGTGAAGCCTTCCTTGGTTCCGGTCTTGTTTACGCCCTTTTCGAAGTGCAGACCGTACTCGAAGCCGTCGCGCACGATGGTGACGTCCATGTATTCGGAGGAATACTGGGTCGCGCAGGTGCCGAGGCCGTTCAGACCGAGCGAGAACTCATAGTTTTCGCCGGTGTCGTTTTTGTATTTGCCGCCGGCGTACAGCTCGCAGAACACGAGCTCCCAGTTGTAGCGCTGCTCCTTTTCGTTCCATTCGACCGGAATGCCGCGGCCGTGGTCGGCGACTTCGATCGAACCGTCCGCATAGCGAGTGGTGACGATTTCGGTGCCGAAGCCCTCGCGCGCCTCGTCGATCGAGTTGGAGAGAATTTCGAACACCGCGTGCTCGCAGCCCTCCAGACCGTCCGAACCGAAAATAACGCCCGGGCGCTTGCGCACACGGTCGGCGCCCTTGAGGGCGGATATGCTTTCGTTGCCGTAAGACGGCTTTGCTTTGCTCATATATTACTTAACCCCTGTATTTCTGAAGTTCTGAAATCCATAAATAGCTGTCGCGAAACCACTGTTTCACCGGCAAACTGCTATTTATTATACGCTGTTTTCGCGCTTTTTGCAACATTTATTCTGTTCATGCCCCGTAAGCGCCGAAAAACGGGCGAGCGATACACTGTTATGCCGCAGTGTCCGCGTATTCATTATAGCACAAATGTTCGTGTTTTCAAGGCAAAAAAATAACGCACCATCTCTGGTGCGCCGGGTGCGCCGCGAACAGTGGAGACTGCGGCACACCCATTTATCTGTAATGAAGCGAAAAGGGGGATAAACGCTTCTTGTGTTTGGACTGTCCGGGAGCCTGCGCGGTATTCCGTCCCACAGGGCCGAACAGATTTGAGAAGGATGGTTGGTACGAAACGTACCTCAGAAAAGAAATGTTCCCATGAAGTATCTATTTTCAAAGGGAGTGTTTCCGGCAGCACCGCTGTACGGTATTGCCTCTCTTCCCTTGCTGTGATTATATGATACCGTTTTTTCGTGTCTAAAGTATGTGGAAAGTTTGAAGAAACCGTAAACAGTCCATGGCATTTCCGTGAACTATGCTGTCGCCGGACTTCGTCCGGCCGACAAGCAGTGTTTTGACAGCGCTACGCACCGCAAAACACAAACGTCCGATAGTTCCCATACGGAAACTTTCTCCCTCTCAGAGTATAAAAACCGTGATACATGCTCCCGGTTTTTATGATTTTGCGCAGCAAAATCTATTTCATGCGCGCTCCCGCGCGAAGCACAATACTATCGAAAAATTGGCTTTATCGACAGACTGAAAGACCGGAGCGTTCTGCCCCGGTCTTTTTTCTTTATTTCTTATTTTTCTGCCGGTTTTCGCGGCCGACCCGGCAGCAGTCGAGCGGTTCGCTGCCGAAGGCAGCCTTGTTCTGGTTCGCCATGCGGTTCAGCCAGTCCGCCCACGCCTGTTTCAGTTTTTTGAACAGCATATTCGCATACCTTCCCCGGTTAGTTTCCTACCGGGATTGTAGGCTTTCTTCGGTCGCTTGTCAAGAAAACCGTGCTCAGTCCAGCTCGCCGTACACGCCGTAGAGGTAGCCCTGCTCCTCCGCCTGCGCGTCGGTCAGCACCTCGCCGTTCAGCTGCGGGCCGCTCGTGTCATCATTAAATTCGATGCCGAGCTTGCCGGTGTGCAGGGTCATGGTGCGCGTCTGCGTAGAGCCGTCCGCGAACGTCACGGTCACGGTCAGCTTCGTGCCCTCCAGACGGTCCACATTCTCGTGCCACTCCTGCTGCAAATCCGCGTTCTCGTCCTCCGACGGCTCAGACGGCAGCCAAAGACCGTAGCTGACGTCCGGATTGTACTCGTCGGTGAAGCCGTTGTCCAGCTTCCAGCACAGGTCGGCGTACATATGCATCTCGTCACTGCCCCAGACCATGATCCGGTCTGCGCCGTCGATGGCGGGGTTCGTGCCCTGATGCATGGTGCGCACCCATTCGTCGCGGTCGTCCGAGGTATCCTTCACGGTTTTCGTGCGGTAAATCGCGCCGTTGTCGATGGACGCAGACACGGTTTTGATGTCCTCACCCGTCACCTTGAACAGACAGCCGGAGTAGAAGCCCTTTTCCGGGTCGTCCACGCCGCTTCCGCAGTCGAACACGATTTTGCTCTCCTTCGGCTGACGCATTTCATCGATTTCGGCAGCATAGGCCACCAGACCGAACGTGTGCACGATTTCGTCGGCCGCGCTGCCGCCGGTCTGTCTGCCGGAAAGCGCCGCGCCGCCGAGCACGACAGCGAACGCACACGCCGCCGCGAGCACTCGCTTCGCGCCCCGGTGCGCCGGCCGGCTGATATGCTGCGGCGTCCTGCCACGCTCCTCACGCGCCGCCCTGAGGGTGCGCTCCTTCAGCTCGTCCGAGGCCTTGATGTTCTTCATTTCGTCCCACTTGTTCATCTTCACGCTCTCCTTCCAGTTCGGTTTTCAGCTTTGCCCGTGCGCGGTGCAGTCTTGTCCGCACGGTCGCCGGGCGGCAGTGTACGATTTGTGCAATCTCATCCGTTCCGCAGCCCTCGACATAGAACAGCCACACCACCGTGCGCAGCTCGTCCGGCAGTGCCCTGACCGCCTGCCACAGCGAGTCATCCGTTTCGTTTTCCGGTGCGGCGGTGTCGGCGGCGGCCTCCATCGGCGCGGTGCGCTTCCACCATGCCGAGCGGCGCAGGTCGATGCAGCAGCGCAGCGTCACGCGCAGCAGCCACGCCTTGAGGTGCTCGCTGTCGCGGAACTCCGTGCTGTCGCGCAGCAGGCGGAGAAAAACGTCCTGATAGACATCCTCGGCGTCCGCGCGGCTCCCGAGCCGACACAGCGCCAGCCGATAGACCGCATCGCCGTGTTTTTCCATCGCGTTTTCGAGGAATGCGTCCCCGCGCATTCGTTCCTGCATATCGCTCATCCTCCTTTCACCTCCAACACGAGAAAGCGCCCGGAATTGTTCCCGCTTCCTGTGATTTTCCCAGTAAATACCCGTCTTTTGTGCTTTACTAACATTTTACATAATCTTTATTTGTGCTTAATATACAAAAACCCAGCGCAATTCTCTGATTATATTAAACAAAATTCGAATTGCATTTTTATCTAAAATCACTATAATATTATTTGTCAAGGGAAAACCGAGACAAACAAGACTTTGCTAATGAACGGAGGTCAACCCCTATGAAAAAGACTCGTGGTTATTTCGAAGCACTCGGCTCTATGCTTTCCTGTGCGTATCGTGTAGATTCCGCACTGGTGGGTCGTGACCGTGAAGAAGCGTTTTACAACCGCTTCGGCCGTTAATTTACCTATATCTCATTATTTTTTCTTTCTTTACTCTTTTTACCTACTCTTTGTAGAAAAGGCCGCTCGGGAAACCGGGCGGTCTTTTCTTTTATTGCCGAAAAGCTCTCGCTTTTCCGGCAGATGTGTTCTGACAGCGCTCCGCGCCGCAGAACACGGACGGCAAAAAGTTCCTATGCAGAAACTTTTTGCTCTCTCAGGGTCAGAAAACCGAGGTACACGCCCCCGGTTTTCTGGACTTTGCGAAGCAAAGTCTATTTTATGCGCGCTGCCGCGCGGGGAATGCGAGATTTTCTATGTTGGGTTTCAATAGCTTTACATTCCTGCTGCCGCGCGAAGTGCAGGGTATCGAGAAATGACTTGCGGAGAAATTTATTGATATACAAAAAGGACAGCCTCAGCTGTCCTTTTCTCAGTCTGTCGATAAAGTCATTTTTTCGATTGTACAGTGTTTCGCGCGGGAGCGCGCATGAAATAGATTTTGCAAAGCAAAATCATAAAAACCGGGAGCATGTATCACGGTTTTTATACTCTAAGAGGGAGAAAGTTTCCGCATGGGAACTTTCGGACGTCCGTGTTTTGCGAAGTCAAAACACAGATTGTCGGAAAAACGAAGTTTTTCGACAGGCTCCAAAAAGGACAGCCAAGGCTGTCCTTTTCTATTTTTCTTCTTCTCTTTTTCGTTTTTACACTTTTACTCTTTTCCGCTTATTTCTCCGCGAAAAGTTCGCGGGTCTGGCGGATATTTTCGTCGATGGCGTTTTTGAGCGCCTCGACCGACTCAAACTGCATCTCCGGGCGCAGGAACTTATGCAGCTCTACGTGGATCATCTTGCCGTACAGGTCGCCCGAAAAATCGAGCAGATGCGGCTCGATGGTCGGTGCGCCGCCGTCCACGAAGGTCGGCTTCACGCCGATATTGGTCGCGGCGATATAACTCTTTCCGTCCACCAGCACGCGCGTCGCGTACACGCCATACGGCGGCAGCGCCATCTCGGACGGCAGATGCAGGTTGACCGTCGGCACCTTGAGCACGCTCGTGCCGACTCTGCGGCCATGCTCCACGATGCCCGTCACGGTGTACGGATGGCCGAGGAACTTCGCCGCGCCCTCCATGTCGCCCTGCGCGATCAGCTGACGGATATAGGTCGAGGAAACCACGATGCCGTCCACCTTGATGTCCTCGATGCAGTCGTATCCGATGCCGGCCTTCTCGCACTCGGCCGCCATGCCCTCGGCGTTGCCGAGTCCCTTGTAGCCAAAGCGGTTGTTGCGTCCCGAAATGATCCAGCCGGCGTGGAACTGCCCGATGAGCATCTTGTGGATGAAATCGCGCCAGTCCATGTGCTGCATCCGCTCGTCAAAGTGGCCGAAGATGACCTCGTCCACGCCGCCGAGCAGCTTGATCTCGTCGCGGCGGTAGGCGTTCGCGGTCAGCAGCGGCACCTGACGGCCCATCACGACCGAATCAGGGTGCACATCGAAGGTGAACACCGCGCTCGTGCCGCTGATCTGCTTCGCCCGCTCGACCGCCTTCTGCATGAGCGCACGATGCCCCAGATGCACGCCGTCAAAGTATCCGAGCGCAATCGCGCGGGGCTTTGTAACTTCTATCATCGGGCTATCCCCCTGAAATTATCGAAAGTTTTTATAGACAAACAGTCCCAGACCACCCTTGTCAAGCTCGCGCACCTGCCCGAGCATGAGGAAGTGTCCCTCATGGTAGACGCGGCAGAGCGCACCCGCGCTTCCGGGCAGGGTGTCCGCCTGACGCGGAAAAACGACCGCACCGCGTGCGATGCGCTCCGCGCCCTCGTCGGTGAGCGTTACCGCCGGGTGCTCGGTAAACAGGCTGTCGGTCGGCAGCAGAAGCTGCTGCATCGTGCCATCGGCCATCGCTCGCTCGCAGTCCTCGAAGCTGCGGCACTGCTCTATCGGATACGCGCCCGAGCGCGTGCGCACCAGACTGTGCAGCACGGCAAGCGTGCCGAGCTTTTCGCCGAGGTCGTTTACAAGCGTGCGCACGTAAGTGCCCTTGCTGACCACGCACCGCAGCGTGCCCTTCTGGGCGTCCTCGTCGAAGTCAAGCAGCTCCATTTCGTGCACGACGATGTCGCGGGCAGGGCGCTCGACCTCCCTGCCCTTCCGGGCGAGGTCATAGAGCTTCTGGCCGTTGACCTTGACCGCCGAGTACATGGGCGGAATCTGCTGCTGCGGACCGATAAAGCCGCGGACCGCGCGTTTTACCGCGTATTCCGCCGCATAACGTTCGCTCGTCTGCAACATCTCACCGGTCACGTCCTGCGTGTCTGTGCAGTAGCCGAGGGTGAACCCGGCCACGTACTCCTTGTCCTGCGCTGCGGCGAAATCCGCCGCCTTGGTCGCGCCGCCGATGAACACCGGCAGAACGCCGGTCGCCAGCGGGTCAAGCGTGCCGCCGTGGCCGATTTTCCGCGTGTGCAGAATGCCGCGCAGCTTCGCAACGACGTCGTGCGAGGTGAAGCCCTGCGGCTTGTTCATCAGCAGAATGCCGGAAAGGTCACTTTGCTGCATGGAACTGCTCCTCTGCGACGCGCAGCATTTCCGCCTTGGCCTCGTTCATGCCGCAGGTGAAGCTCGCGCCCGCCGCGCGGACATGACCGCCGCCGCCGACCTTCTGGCAGATGGCCGAAGCGTCCATTTCCTTGGTCGTGCGCACGGAAACGCGAACCGTGCCGTCCGGCTTCTCGGTCAGCGTGATGCCGATCTGCACGCCCTCGATCTGACGGGTAAGCGACGCGATCGAGTCCAGGTCATCCATATCCGCGCCAACGTGGTCGATGTCGCGTCGCCAGAGCACCGCGACCGCAATCGCGCCGTCCTCGTAGAACTCCATCGTGTCGAATACGATGCGCTCCATCTCGAAGCGCGGACGCGACTTGGTTTCGAACAGCACGCGGTTGATTTCGCCGCCGTCGATGCCCGCCGTCAGGCAGGCCGCCGCGACCGCATGGGTGTGCGCGGTGGTGTTGGAGAACTTGAAGCAGCCGGTGTCGGTCGAAACGCCGACATAGATGCACTCCGCGATCTCACGCGTCAGACGGCAGCCAAGCGCCGCCAGCACATCATACAGCACCTCGGCGCACGCGCCTGCGTCCGCACGGATGAGGTTCTTCTCGCCGAAGCCGTTGTTCGAGCCGTGGTGGTCGATGACCAGATCGACTCTGCCCTTGTACTGCTCCGCCGTGTCGGGAAACAGCTTTTCCTCCGCGATGTCGGTCGAAACAATATACGCAGGGTTAAATCCTTCCGGCGGATAACAGGGTGTAATCATCGGTGCGTAGCGCTTCGTGATTTCCGGATTTTCCAGAATATACGCCCGCTTGCCGATCTGGCGCAGCCCCCGGCACAGCGCACCGGCGCAGCCGGCCGTGTCGCCGTCCGGGCGGCGGTGGGTCAGGATGAGAATATCGTCATGCGCCTGCAGTGCGGCAGCCGCTTCTGCAACGCTCACGATCATTCTTCGTCCTCCCCTCCGAGTCTGCCTTCGTTTTTCAGTTCGTGAAGCAGTTCCGAGATGTGCGCACCGCGCGTGATGGACTCGTCCAGTTCAAAGACCAGCTCAGGCGCATAGCGCAGCTGAACGCGGCGGCCTACCTCGCGGCGCAGCCAGCCGGACGCAGACTTCAGGCCCTTCATGACGTCCTTCGCCTGCTGCTCGCTGCCGAGCACCGAGATATAGCACTTGGCATAGCGCAGGTCGTTCGTCACGTCGCAGTGAACGACCGAAACCATGGCCTCCTGCACGCGCGGGTCCTTGACCGAGCGCAGCGCCTCCGCGAGCGCCTTCATCACTTCTTCGGAAATACGATCAATTCGAGTAGACATATATGGTGAAACCTCCTTTTTCAGGATGGGTTAGATAATATCGGTAAAATGCGCAAAGCGCATTTTGGGCCCGCGCCGCAGCGCGAGGCCATAAAATCCCCCATAAAAGTCCAGCTTTGCCGGACTTTTATACCACTGCTTCGGGACACGTGTCCCGAACCTCGTCCGCCGTGCGGACGAGAGGGGGGTATCCCCTCCGGTTTCTCCGGAACCGGAGGGGTATCCAGGGGGGACAGCGTCCCCCCTGGAAAAGCGCAAGGCGCTTACTGCTTTACTTCCTCCATCACGAAGCACTCAATGATATCGCCTTCCTTGATATCATTGTAGTTCTCGATGCTCATGCCGCACTCGTATGCCGCCGCAACTTCCTTGACGTCGTCCTTGAAGCGCTTGAGCGTGTTGAGATGGCCCTCGTGGAATACGATGCCGTCGCGTACAACACGGACTTCTGCGTTACGCTGAATCTTGCCGTCCTGTACGTAGCAGCCTGCAACCGCGCCTGCACCGGTGATCTTGAATACCTGGCGTACCTCTGCGTGGCCGAGAACCACTTCCTTGAACTTCGGCTCGAGCATGCCCTTCATCGCCTGCTCCATCTCCTCGATGGCATCATAGATGACGCGGTACATACGCATATCAACGCCCTGCTGTGCAGCAGAGTCGGTTGCGGTGCGGTCCGGACGGACGTTGAAGCCGACAATGATAGCGCCGGAAGCCGCCGCAAGCATAACGTCGGACTCGTTGATTGCGCCGACTGCGCCGTGGATAACGCGGACGCGAACCTCGTCGTTCGACAGCTTCTCGAGCGAAGCGCGAACCGCCTCGACAGAACCCTGAACGTCTGCCTTGACGATGATGTTGAGCTCCTTCATCTCGCCCTGCTGAATGGAATCGAACAGGTTGTCGAGCGTTACCTTGTGGAACAGCTTGTTGCGCTCTTCCTTTTCCTTGTCCTTGCGCTGCTCAACCAGCTCGCGCGCCATCTTCTCGTCGTCAACTGCATCGAAGATGTCGCCTGCGCCCGGAACCTCGGCCAGACCGATGATCTCGACCGGAACAGACGGGCCTGCCTGCTCGATCTTCTTGCCGTCGTCGTTGGTCATGGCGCGGACACGGCCGACAGAGGTGCCGGCGATGACCGTATCGCCTGCGTGCAGGGTGCCGTTCTGAACGAGCAGGGTTGCAACCGGGCCGCGGCCCTTGTCGAGCTTCGCCTCGATGACGGTACCATGCGCCTTGCGGTTCGGGTTTGCCTTGAGGTCAGCCATTTCCGCAGTCAGCAGAACCATTTCGAGCAGGTTGTCGATGCCCTGACCGAACTTCGCGGAGATTTCGCATACGATAGTGTCGCCGCCCCATGCCTCCGGTACGAGTTCGTACTCGGTCAGCTGCTGAAGCACGCGGTCCGGGTTTGCGCCCGGCTTGTCGATCTTATTGACCGCAACGATGATCGGAACCTCCGCCGCCTTGGCGTGGTTGATCGCCTCGATGGTCTGCGGCATGACGCCGTCGTCCGCTGCAACGACCAGAATGGCAATATCGGTGACCTGAGCGCCGCGTGCACGCATGGAGGTGAACGCCGCGTGGCCCGGGGTGTCGAGGAAGGTGATCGGCTTGTCGTTGATCGTGACGCGGTATGCACCGATGTGCTGAGTGATGCCGCCGGCCTCGCCTGCGGTGACCTTGGTCTTGCGGATGGCGTCGAGCAGAGAGGTCTTGCCGTGGTCAACGTGACCCATGACGACAACGACCGGGTCGCGGGGCTGAAGCTCCTCTGCCTTATCCTCGTGCTCGTCGAACAGCTGCTCCTCGATGGTGACGTGAACTTCCTTCTCGACCTTGCAGCCCATTTCCTCCGCAACGATAGCGGCGGTATCGAAATCGATGACCTCGGAGATGGACGCCATGACGCCGAGTTTGATGAGGCCCTTGATAACGTCCGCTGCGGTGCGCTTCATGCGGGAAGCCAGCTCGCCGACCGAGATCTCGTCCGGGATCATGACCTTGACCGGAATTTTCTTGAGCGCTGCCATCTGCTGCTGACGCTGGAGGCGGCGCATCTTCTCCTGCTCCTCCTGACGGCGCTTGTTGCCGAACGGCTTGGAGCGCTGGTCGGACTTCTTGGTGAGCTTCTGCTTCTTCGGGCCCTTGGACTCCATGCGCTCCGCCTTTGCGTCAACGAGCTTGTCAACGTGATCGTCGTACTTGGCGAGGTTGACGTCGCCGGTGCCGCGGGTATCGATGCGGTGCACCTGCTTGACCTTGGAAGAGGTCGGAGCCGACTCCTGCGCCTTCTCGACCGGCTTCTCCTGCGGTTTTTCCGCCGGCTGCTCGGTCTTGCGCTCGGACTGCTGTGCACCGAGGGTAGCCTCGATGTCCTTTACCTGATGATGCTGAGTCATATACTCGAAGATGACCGAAAGGTCCGCGTCGTCGAGAACCTGCATATGGTTCTTCGGCTCGGTGCGGTACTTGGTCATAATTTCCATAATTTCCTTGGTGGATACACCGAAGTCCTTCGCGACCTCGTGCACCCGGTATTTATTGTCTAATGCCATGGGCAATACCTCCAAAAGAATTTCGATTGAAAACTCGTTTTCAATCGAGAATAGGCTGTGCCGCGCAAGGCGCGGACAAAGCCTTGGCGCAGTTCTGCGCGTCGCTTCGCAGCACACAGAACCGCTTTCCTGTATAAAAACCGTGATACATGCTCCCGGTTTTTATGAGCCTGCACGGCAGGCTCTATTGAATGCGCGCTTTCGCGCGTTCGTTACGTTTTGTTGCGGAAACTACGCTTTTCGCCGGTGAAACGCGGCTTTCGTGCGCCGTCGCGATGGAACGGACGCTTCTCGCCGTCCAGCTTGCGGAACGGGCGCTTCTCGCCGTCCGACTTGCGGAACGGGCGCTTTTCGCCGTCCGGCTTGCGGAACGGGCGCTTCTCGCCGTCCGGCTTGCGGAACGGGCGCTTTTCGCCGTCCGGCTTGCGGTAGGGGCGCTTCTCGCCGTCCGGCTTGCGGAACGGGCGCTTCTCGCCGTCCGGCTTGCGATACGGGCGGTCGCCGTCCTTGCGGAACGGACGCTTCTCGCCGTCCGGCTTGCGGTAGGGGCGCTTTGCGGCCGGCTTCGGACGCGCATCCGCGCGTTTTTCCGGCTCCGCCGGCTTTTCCTCCGCGGTTTCCGGCTTTTCCTTATGCTTTTTGATGCCCTTGCGGGACTGAATGCGTGCATTCTTCTCGCTGAGCAGCTTTGCGGTTTCCGCATATTCCTCGTGCTCGCTCGCGAGCTTTTCGACCGCCGATGCCGCCAGACCGATGTCGGTCACGGCAACGATCGCGCAGCCGGACTTGCCGACCGACGTGCCAAGCTCGGTCTTGCCGTGGGGCAGCTGCACGCAGGGAACGTTCGCCTTGTCGGCGTAGAACGCGCCCTTTTTCGCGGTGCTTGCGCCTGCGTCCGCAGCGAGGAACACGCATCTTGCCTTGTGGCCGAAGCACACCTCGCGCACCAGCTCATCGCCGTAGGCGAGCTTGCCTGCGCGGCGGGCCAGGCCGAGCATTCTCAGTACCGGATCATTCGCCATGTGCACCCTCCTGTTCCATCTGCTGCTCAAGCTGGTCATAGACCGACTCGGGCACGGCTACCGTCAGGGCGCGCTCAATGGCGCGGCTCTTGCGTGCTTTCTTGAGGCATTCCGGGCGGCCGCAGAGATACGCGCCGCGTCCGGGTGCCTTTCCCTTGAAATCGAGCGTGATTTCGCCCTCGGGCGAGCGCACGACGCGGATCAGCTCCCGTTTCGGGAACATTTCACGGCAGCCGAGGCACTGCCGCATGGGGATTTTCTTCTGTACCATATTCTGCCGCACCTCCGCTTTGTTATTCAGCCTGCGGCTCGGTCTGCGGCTCCTCTGCCGGTGCTTCCTCCGGCTCCTGCGGCTCGGCCTGTGCCTGCGACTTCGGCGCGATGTCGATCTTGCAGCCGGTCAGCTTGGCAGCGAGGCGGGCGTTCTGGCCCTCCTTGCCGATTGCGAGAGAGAGCTGGTCGTCCGGCACGATCACGCGGCAGGACTTGCCGTCTGCCTGCATGGAAGCGGAGATAACGTCCGCCGGTGCGAGAGCGGCGGAAACGAAGGTTGCGGTATCCTCGTTCCACTTGATGATGTCGATCTTCTCGCCGTTCAGCTCAGAGGTGATGTTGGAAACGCGGGCGCCGCGCGTACCGACGCACGCACCGATCGGGTCAACGTTCTCGTCGTGCGAGGTAACGGCGATCTTGGTGCGGTTGCCTGCCTCACGGGCGATGGACTTGACTTCAACGACGCCGGAATGGATTTCCGGAACCTCAAGCTCGAACAGGCGCTTGACCAGACCCGGATGGGTGCGGGAAACGATGACCTGCACACCGCGGGTGCCGCGGCGGACCTCGATGAGGTAAACCTTTACGTGCTGACCCTCGACGAGCGTTTCGCCGCGGACCTGCTCGGAAGCCGTCAGAACGGCCTCGCTCTTCTCGCCGCCGGAAACAACGTCCAGATAAGCGTTGCCGCTGCGCGGGTCAATGCGGGCGACGGTCGCGTTCAGTATCTCGTGCTCCTTGCTCTCGAACTCGGAGATGACCATGCCGCGCTCCGCCTCGCGGATGCCCTGAATGATGACCTGCTTTGCGGTCTGGGCAGCGATGCGGCCGAACGACTTGGTCGGGATGTCGATGTCGATGATGTCGCCGACCTGCGGATTTACCTTGTAATCGGCAGCCTCTTCGAGGGTAATCTCCTCGTAAGGCTCGTAGAGGTCCTCGGTGCGGACGACCGTTTTGCGCACGTACATACGGATGGTCTTTTCCTCGCGGTTCGGCTCAACGTAAACGTTGTCGGTCATGCCGTCGTTGTCGCGCTTGTAAGCGGTGATGAGTGCCTGACCTACGCGGTCGAGCATGTAGTCCACCGGGATGCCCTTCTCTTTTTCGAGCTGTTCCAGGGCGTCAAAAAATTCTGCGTTCACCATTTTTTCCAATCCAACTCCTTTTTATATCTCGACCGCAAGACGAACTGCGGCAATGTCCTTCGGCTCAAATACGGTGCGCTCGCCGCCGATGTCGAGCGTTACCGCGCCGTTGTCGTAGCCTGCGAGGGTGCCCTCGATCTGCTTTGCGCCGTTCAGCGCCTTGTACAGACCGACTTCCACCGTCTGACCCATGAACGCCTCGAAATGCTCGGGGCGCTTGAGACGGCGGGAAAGGCCCGCCGAGGATACGCACAGCGTGTAGGACGGCATATCGTCAAATTCCTTTGCGTCCAGCATGGGGTCAAGCGCGCGGGAGACCTGCTCACACTGGTCGATATTCACGCCCTCCGGGTGGTCCACGGTGACGGTCAGCATATACTGTCCGCCCTCTTTTTCAAATTCTACATCCCACAGAGAAACGCCGGCCTGTTCGCACAGGGGTCTGACCAGCTCTTCCACGCGGGCGACGATCTGCTTTGCCTGCAAAGCCGTCCCTCCTTCGGTTATCGAAAAATTTTGTATAAGCAAAACGTAAGGAGTGGCACTTGGCCACTCCCTACGGTTACTTTCATTCTTACTTTAACAGTATAACACGTGCAGCACGCTATTGCAAGCGTTTTTGTAATAATAATCTCGGTTTTCCCTGTAAAATTGCACAAAATCGAATACCCAGACGGCGAAATCCGTCGGTGGGAGGGGTGCCTCTCCGTCAGTCCGGGTCGCTCACGATCTTGACTTTCGCCGTAACCGCTTCTGCGGCGCTGAACGTGATGCTGTAATCGCCGGAGTTCGGGGCCGTCATGCGTGCGGACTGTTCCTCGGTGAGCGTGCCGGCGATGCTGTCCCCCTCGGAGGAGCGGAGTGTACAGGTGAACTCCGCGCCGTTCGGCGTGGTATCCATGGCTTTTACTTCGATAATGGTTCCCTTCGTGAGAGCAGGCGCCCACGCTTTCAGCGTTACGGAACCGCCCGCCGGAATCGTCACCACATACTCGTTCGAAGCGCCCTTCTCCTGCGGCTGCTCATTCTCGGCCGGAAGTTCCTCTCCGGTTGTGATTTTGATTTTCGCCGTTACAGCTTTCACCGCATGGAAAGTAATTCTGCAATTACCATCCGTCGTGGCCTCTATTCGTCTTGTCTGCTCTTCGGCAAGGCCGTAGGTAAAACCGCCGCCCCCGGAGGACTGGAGCGAAAACGTCAGATTTTCGCCAATCGGCGTGGTATCCATAGCCTTTACAGCGATGAATGTTCCCTTTTTGATAGCGGGAGCCCACTCAGACAGCGCCACGGTGCCGTTCGCCGGAATTACCACTACGTACTCGTTCGTGACGCTTCCCGGCCGGGACGGCTGTGTGTTATCCGCCGGGAGAATATTCTTTCCGGTATCATCATATTCCGCAGACGTCTGAAACGGCCGAAACTCTCCCTCGGCTGCCGGAGTCTCTGCTGCCGCGGCGAAGATACCGCCGAGGCACGCTGCTGCAAGCAGAATGCTAAGCAGCTTTCTGAAGCTCTTTTTCATCGTTCTCCCTCCTTTGTCGGGATATATGGTGTGAAACGCGCATTATCTGTACTTACAGTATACCATAAATTCGTTTCCCATCAATTAGCAATCCAAACAAAGAAGAGGGATATTTCTGTATATTCTGCGCAAGGCTGCGTAATTTCGCACGCTGTACTTTCGTTTTATCCTTATTTTACCTGCTTCGAGCAAAATAAAAAGGTTATCCAATAAGCACGCTACTGGATAACCTTTTTCAAATCATTTTTTCCCGAGCCTGCGCTCAGGTCGAGTCGTCAGTATTCCGTTAGGAATTACTTAACCAGCTCGATGATTGCCATCTCTGCGCAGTCGCCGCGGCGGGGGCCGATCTTTACGATGCGGGTGTAGCCACCGTTACGGTTAGCGTACTCCGGAGCGATCTCAGAGAACAGCTTAGCAACAACTGCTTCCTTGGTGACGTAAGCCATTGCCTGACGACGGGAAGCCAGAGTGTTCTTCTTGCCGAGGGTAATCATCTTCTCGGTCATCGGGCCTACTTCCTTAGCGCGAGCGAGAGTGGTCTCAACCTTGCCGTTCTCCAGCAGGTAGGTAACCAGCGCACGCAGCATAGCCTTACGGTGGTCAGTAGGACGGCCGAGCTTGCGATTGTTAGCCATTCGTGTTTACCTCCAAATTAAAGTAAAAGCGGCGGCGCGGTAGAACGTACCGCCGCATCAGTTCAAATCATTTCGCGTTTTCACGCGCTTGTCCGATTTATTCGTAATCAAGTATTTTCGCTTGCAGCGTGGAAGAAACGCGCGCCGCGGGCGGAAAGGCGAAGATTACTCCTCGGACTTTGCAAGATGCAGGCCCATAGCCTCCAGCTTGCCGATGACCTCTTCCAGGGACTTGCGGCCCAGGTTACGAACCTTCATCATGTCCTCCTCAGAGGTGTTGATGAGATCCTCAACCGTGTTGATGCCTGCGCGCTTGAGGCAGTTGAAGGAACGAACGGAGAAGTCAAGCTCCTCGATCGTCATTTCAAGCACCTTATCGTGCTGCGCTTCAGCCTTCTCAACAACGGTGGACTTGGAGCCGATTTCCTCGGACAGGTCTACGAACAGATCGAGGTGGTCGCGGAGAACCTTCGCGCCGAGCGAAACTGCGTCGCGGGCGGTGATGGTGCCGTCGGTCCAGATCTCGAGAGTCAGCTTGTCATAGTCGGTCAGGTCGCGTACACGGGTGTTTTCAACCGTGTAGTTTACCTTGTAGACCGGCGTGTAGATCGAATCCACCGGAATGACGCCGATGGAGGTCTGATGCTGCTTGTTCTTCTCAGCCGGAACATAGCCGCGGCCGGAAGTCATCGTAATCTCCATGGACAGGCGGGCATCGCTCATCAGAGTAGCGATATGCAGGTCGGGATTCAGGATCTCGACTTCGCCGTCTGCGTGGATATCACCGGCCTTGACTTCGCCCTCGCCGGCAGCCTCGATGTAGACCGTCTTGGGGCCGTCGCAATGCAGCTTGGCAATGATGCCCTTGACGTTCAGCACGATCTCGGTTACGTCTTCCTTAACGCCCGGGATGGTGGAGAACTCGTGCTGTACGCCTGCAATCTTGATGCTGGACGCTGCCGTACCCGGCAGAGAAGACAGCAGAATGCGGCGCAGGGAGTTGCCCAGCGTGGTGCCATATCCGCGCTCCAGCGGCTCTACGACGAACTTGCCGTAGGAACCGTCCTCAGCGAGCTGCTCACAGTCAATACGCGGTTTTTCGATTTCGATCATGTGGTACCCTCCTTCACGTTGGTTGGAAACTCTAAGCGGAACAGACGCAGCAGACGCCACGCCCGTTCCAAAAGCGAGGGTCTATTATTTCGAGTACAGCTCGACGATGAGGTGCTCAGCAACTTCGTAGTCGATGTCGTCACGTGCCGGCATTGCTACAACCTTGCCCTCAAAGGAGTCGTTTGCCTTCTCGATCCACTTCGGGCAAGCCTTCTTGCCGTTTTCCTCAAGCAGAGACTTAAACTTGGTGGTGGTGCGGGACTTCTCGCAAACTGCAACTACGTCGCCCGGCTTAACCTGGAAGGACGGGATGTTGACGCGCTTGCCGTTTACGGTGAAGTGACCGTGGTTAACGAGCTGGCGAGCTTCGCGGCGGGTGTTGCCGAAGCCCATGCGGAATACTACGTTGTCAAGGCGGCGCTCAAGCTCCTGGAGCAGGATCTCACCGGTGATGCCCTGCTTGCGCTCAGCCTTCTCGTAGTAATGATGGAACTGCTTCTCGAGAACGCCGTAGATAAACTTTACCTTCTGCTTCTCGTTGAGCTGCATGCCGTACTCAGACTGCTTGCGGCGAGTCTGCTTGGGCTGGCGCTTGGTAGACTTGGAGTAACCAAGTACCGCCGGGGAAAGACCAAGCGTCTTGCAACGCTTGAGAACGGGCTGGGTATTCTTAGCCATTTATTGGTTTCCTCCTTCTATTATACGCGACGACGCTTCGGCGGGCGGCAGCCGTTGTGCGGGATCGGGGTTACGTCCTTGATCATGGTAACCTCGAGGCCAGCGGCCTGCAGTGCACGGATAGCAGCCTCACGGCCGGAACCCGGGCCCTTAACATAAACTTCAACGGTCTTCAGGCCGTGCTCCATAGCAGCAGCGGCAGCGGTCTCAGCCGCGGTCTGAGCTGCAAACGGAGTGGACTTACGAGAACCACGGAAGCCCATCTCGCCGGAGGAAGCCCAGGAAATAGCGTTGCCGTTCAGGTCGGTAATCGTAACGATCGTGTTGTTGAAAGAGGAACGGATGTGAGCCGCGCCCTTCTCGATATTCTTGCGCTCGCGGCGACGAGTACGGGTCGCTGCGCCCTTCTTCTGTACCTTAGCCATTTATACGTTCCCCTCCTTACTTCTTCTTGTTCGCAATGGTCTTCTTCGGGCCCTTGCGGGTGCGTGCATTGGTCTTGGTGCGCTGACCGCGAACCGGAAGGCCGCGGCGATGACGCAGGCCGCGGTAGCAGCCGATCTCGACCAGACGCTTGATGTTCAGGCCGATCTCACGGCGCAGGTCACCCTCGACGTTGTAGTCGCGCTCGATGACTTCACGCAGCTTAGCAGCCTCTTCTTCGGTCAGATCCTTGACGCGGGTATCCGGATTGATACCGGTCTTAGCAAGGATTTCGTTGGACGTCTTGCGGCCAATGCCGAAGACGTAGGTCAGGCCGATCTCCACGCGCTTCTCGCGGGGAAGGTCAACACCGGCAATACGTGCCATACTATTATAACCTCCATAGTTACACACTGAGGCGTGTTTGCAAACACAGTATAGGAGCCGCCTCCGCCCCTGCAGCGTCGCGCTCGCCGCGCGTGCTTGTCGTGTTCGCGTAAACCATGATCCGCGCCTCTGGGCGCGCATTTATTCGGCGATTGCGAGCAATCGCCATAAAAAGTCCAGCTTTGCCGGACTTTTTATACCTTGACTCAGCCGCCTTGGGCGGCGTCATTTCGGTATCGAAAATCAGTTTCTACTGGAACTGATTTTCGTATATAGGGACTTTTTGAAAGTCCCTATAAGCGCCTTCAGGCGCTTCTTAGCCCTGCTTCTGCTTGTGCTTCGGGTTCTGGCAGATAACCATTACACGGCCCTTGCGGCGAATGATCTTGCACTTCTCGCAGATCGGCTTTACAGACGGTCTTACCTTCATGTTTGTTTTACCTCCATCAAGAATTTCTGGTGGGATGGGACACCGGGGAGACCCCGGCGACCACTGGTGCGCAGGTCACTTGCGAACCTCCGCCCGCTTTTATCACTTGGAACGCCAGGTGATACGACCGCGGGTCAGGTCGTAAGGCGACATCTGTACGGTGACCTTGTCGCCCGGAAGAATGCGGATAAAGTTCATGCGGAGCTTGCCGGAGATATGGGCCAGAATTTTATGGCCGTTCGGCAGCTCTACCTGAAACATAGCGTTCGGCAGCGCCTCTACGACGGTGCCTTCCAGCTCGATCACATCATCTTTTGCCATTGTTCGTTTCCCCTCCTCGGTCAAATGTTGTCCTCGTCCCCTGTCCAGAGGGCGAGCGCCTTGCGGATTTCACTGTTTGTCAGCCGGCTTCCGCTTTCGAGCCTCAGCCGGGTGCGCTCGTCACACGGACCCTGACGGGAAACGTGCCTTGCGCGTTTGCGCTTCGGGTTTTCGGCCCGGCGCGCGCGTCCGTTCGCTAGCAGAAGAAAATCCCCCTCCTCTGCGACGACCAGCATGAGTTCTCCCTTGTCCCTTCCGGTCAGAGAGAGAACGATGTCGGATGTCCGGACGTCAGACATCACAGTACCTCGCCGTCGATGCTTGTCAGGATCTCCGGCTCGCCATCCGTGATGGCAATGGTGTTTTCGTAGTGGGCGGAAAGTTTACCGTCCCGGGTCTTGACGGTCCAGCCGTCGGGCAGAACCTTGACCGCGTAAACACCCACATTGACCATCGGCTCAACCGCGATGACCATGCCGCTCTGCAGGCGGATGCCATGGCCGGGTTTGCCGTAGTTCGGAACCTCGGGACTCTCGTGCAGGTTTTCACCTACGCCGTGGCCGACATAGTCGCGGACGACCGAGAAGCCGTTCGCCTCGACGTATGCCTGAACGGCGGCGCCGATGTCGGAAACACGATAGCCCACGCGGGCAAATTTAATACCTTCAAAGAAGCTCTGGCGTGTGACTGCGATGAGTTTCTTTGCTTCGTCGCTTACCTCTCCGCAGGGAATGGTAGCGGCGCAGTCACCGTGGTAGCCATGGATGTAGGCGCCGACATCCACCTTGACGATGTCGCCCTCGTGGACAACGTGCGTCTTGGACGGAATGCCGTGAATGACCTCATCGTTGATGGACACACACGCACTTCCCGGAAAACCGCCGTAACCGAGGAACGAGGGCTTTGCGCCCGCGTCCTCGATGGTTTTACGGACGATCCGGTCGATTTCTTCTGTAGTAACGCCCGGATGGACCGCGTCAGCCGCCGCCTTGCGCGCGAGCGCAGTGATCCGGCCGGCGACGCGCATCCGTTCGAGTTCTTTTTCTGATTTAATGTGAATCATAATTACAGACCCAGTGCCTCAACCGCAAATTTCTCAGTTTCGTGGATGCCCTTCGTGCCGTCGATGCTCTTGAGCTTGCCCTGAGCTTCGTAGTAGCCCTTGAGGGGCTCGGTCTGCTCATGGTAGGTCTCCAGACGATGACGAACAACGTCCGGCTGGTCATCGCTGCGGATAACGAGCTTGTCGCCGCAGATGTCGCAGATGTCCTTCACGCGCGGCGGATTTGCCTCTACGTGATAGGTTGCGCCGCAGCGCAGGCAGACACGGCGACCGGTCATGCGCTTCTCGATGACTTCGTTCGGCACCTCGAGAGCCAGAGCGCAGTCGATGCTTGCGATCTGGTCGAGAGCCTCAGCCTGCGGGATCGTGCGCGGGAAGCCGTCAAGGATGAAGCCGCTCTTGCAGTCGCGCTTTGCGATGCGCTCCTTGAGCAGGTCGATGACGAGCTGGTCCGGTACGAGCTTGCCGGCGTCCATGTACTCCTTAGCCGACTGGCCAAGGGGCGTATTGTTCTTGATTGCCTCGCGCAGAATGTTGCCGGTGGAGATGCTCGGAACGCCCATCTTTTCGATGAGGTAGGATGCGAGCGTGCCCTTGCCGGCGCCGGGTGCGCCAAGAAGAATCAAATTCACTTAAAATCAGCCTCCAGTTTTATTCCAAAAAGCCCTTGTGATGACGCATGAGCATCTGAGCCTCCATCTGCTTGACCGTGTCAAGCGCAACACCGACAACGATGATGACCGAGGTGCCGCCCAGAGCCACGTTAGAGAGGTTCGTGGAAATTGCACCAACGATCAGCGGTACCAGCGCAACGATGCCGAGGAATACGGCGCCGACGAAGGTAACCTTGCCGAGAGCCTTGGTGATGAAGTCGGAGGTCGGCTTGCCGGGACGGAAGCCCGGGATGAAGCCGCCGTTCTTCTTCAGGTTGTTGGCGATTTCGATCGGGTTAAACTGGATGGATGCATAGAAATATGCGAAAGCGAGGATCAGCAGTGCGTACAGAACGATGTAGACCACACTTCTCTGCGAGAACAGATTGAGGATGTGGGCACCGACCGTACCGGCCTCCGGCTGCCAGAACATCGAAACGGTCTGCGGCAGCGCGAGAATGGAGGACGCAAAGATGATCGGCATAACGCCGGATGCGTTGACCTTGATCGGCAGATGGGTGGACTGACCACCGTACATCTTGCGGCCGACAACGCGCTTTGCGTACTGCACCGGGATGCGGCGCTCTGCATTGGACATGAATACGATGAACACTACGATAAAGATACCGATGATGATCATCAGGATTGCGGAAACGATGCCGCTCGTGCCGGTCTGGAACAGGTTGCCCAGAGTGCGCATAAGCGACGGACCGCGGGAAACGATACCTGCGAACAGGATGATCGAGATGCCGTTGCCGATACCCTTCTGGGTGATGTGCTCACCCATCCACATGATCAGCGCGGTGCCCGCAGTGAAAGTCATAACGATCGTAACGGCCGCCAGAACGCCCTTGTCAGAAAGGAAGCCCTGGTTGCGCAGCAGAGCGTAGTAGGACAGACCCTGCAGCAGGCCGAGCAGGACGCCGACGTAGCGGGTCCAGCTTGCGATCTTCTTGCGGCCTTCCTCGCCGCCGTCCTTTACCATGCGCTCAAGAGCGGGGATGGCGACGGTCAGCAGCTGGAGGATAATGGACGCGTTGATATACGGAGTAATGCTCATGGCGAAGATCGTCGCACGCGACAGACCGCCGCCGGAGAACATATCCAGATAACCGAGCATCGAACCGTTGGTGCTTGCCTGCTCAAAATACTTAGCAAGCATCTGGGTGTCGATGAACGGAACCGGAATGCACGAACCGAAGCGGAAGATCAGGATAATGAAAAGAGTATACAGGATCTTCTTGCGCAGTTCAGGCATAGCCCAGGCGTTTTTAAGGGTTTGAAACACCTTAAATCACCTCGGCCTTTCCGCCTGCGGCTTCGATCTTCTCCTTTGCGGACGCAGAGAATGCTGCTGCCTTAACAGTCAGCTTCTTGGTGAGCGTGCCGTTACCGAGGATCTTGATGCCGTCGAGAGCATTCTTAACGATGCCGGCATTGCAGAGGATCTCTGCAGTTACCTCAGCGCCGTCTTCAAACTTCTCAAGAGCGGAAACATTGACCGGTGCGTAAGTGGTGCCGAAAATGTTGTGGAAACCACGCTTCGGCAGACGGCGTGCCAGAGGCATCTGACCGCCTTCAAAACCCGGGCGGACACCGCCGCCGGAACGGGCCCACTGGCCCTTGTGACCGCGACCTGCGGTCTTGCCATTGCCGGAACCGGCGCCACGGCCCTTGCGGTATGCCGGCTTGGTTGCGCCTGCGGCGGGCGTTAATTCATGCAGCTTCATGGGTTACGCCTCCTCTACAACTTCGAGCAGGTAACCGATCTGCTTTACCTTGCCGCGCGTCTGCGCGTTGTCCGGCTGAACGGTTACGTCGTTGATCTTCTTAAGCCCCAAAGAATGAGCGGTCGCAATGTGCTTCTCCAAGCGGCCGACCAGGCTCTTTTTCAGGGTAATCTTCATGTTAGCCATTATAAGTTACCCCTTTCTTACAGTTCTTCTACAGCCTTGCCGCGTACAGCAGCAACCTGAGCAGCGCTGCGCATGCTCTTCAGACCCTCCATCGTTGCGGTAACGACGTTCTGCGGGTTGTTGGAGCGCAGGCACTTGGTACGGATATCCTTGATGCCGGCAGCCTCTACGATTGCACGGACTGCACCGCCGGCGATAACGCCGGTACCGGGAGCAGCAGGCTTGAGCAGGACACGGCCTGCACCGAACTCGCCGATAACCTCGTGCGGGATAGTGGTGCCCTTCATGGAAATCTTAACGAGGTTCTTCTTGGCGTCCTCGATGCCCTTGCGGATTGCGTCCGGAACCTCGGCAGCCTTGCCGGTGCCGAAGCCAACGGTACCCTTGCCGTCGCCTACAACGACCAGCGCAGAAAACTTCATTACGCGGCCGCCCTTAACGGTCTTGGATACACGGTTGAGCGCTACGACGTTCTCGGAGAACTCGTCCTCGCGCTTATCGTTTCTGTTAAACTGAGCCATGTTTTACCTCCTCCCCGACTTAAAACTGCAGGCCGCCCTCGCGGGCGCCATCTGCGAGCTCCTTCACGCGGCCGTGGTACACATAGCCGCCGCGATCGAATACGACGTTCTCAATGCCCTTAGCCTTGCAGCGCTCGGCAACGAGCAGACCAATCTTCTTAGCTGCTTCCTTGTTGCCGCCGTACTCGGTGAAGTCCTTCTCAGCAGTCGAGGCGGATACCAGGGTAACACCGGCGACATCGTCGATGACCTGTGCATAGATGTTCTTTGCGGAACGGAATACGTCCAGACGCGGACGATCAGCCGTGCCGTTGATCTTAGCGCGAACGCGCTTGTGGCGCTGAAGACGCGCCTTGTTGGAGTCCTTCTTCGAAACCATTTATTTACGCCTCTCCTTTCCTTACTTCTTCTTAGCGCCGGTCTTGCCTTCCTTGCGGCGGACAAACTCGTCAGCGTAGCGAATGCCCTTGCCCTTGTAGGGTTCCGGCGGACGCTTCTCGCGGACTTCCGCTGCAAACTGGCCGACCTTCTGCTTGTCAGGACCGGAGATGATGATCGTGTTCGGATTCGGAACGTCGATCGTGATGCCGTCGGTCTCGCTCATAGTAACCTGATGCGAGTAGCCGAGGTTCATAACCAGATCCTTGCCCTGCTTTGCTACACGGTAGCCTACGCCCTGTACGCTCAGCTCCTTCTTGAAGCCTTCGGTAACGCCTACGACCATGTTGTGGACCAGGCTGCGGGTCAGGCCGTGCAGTGCACGGTTGTGCTTGTCGTCGTTCGGACGAGTGACGAGGATTTCGTTGCCCTCCACCGCGATGTTCATGTTCGGATGGAATTCGCGGGTAAGGGTTGCCTTAGCGCCCTTTACGGTAACAACGTTGCCGTCAATCTTGACTTCAACGCCAGCCGGAATGGCAATCGGCATTCTACCAATTCGAGACATTGTTTAAACCTCCCTTACCAAACGAATGCGAGAACTTCGCCGCCGACGTTCAGCTCGCGAGCCTTCTTGTCGGTCATGACGCCTCTCGACGTGGAAACGATGGCAACACCAAGGCCGCGAAGTACCTTCGGCAGCTCCTGTGCGCCGGCGTATACACGCAGGCCGGGCTTGGAAACGCGCTTGATGCCGGTGATAGCCTTCTGACGGCCGTCAACGTACTTCAGAGCGATTCGGATGATGCCCTGCGTGTTGCCCTCTACAACCTCGAAAGACTTGATGTAGCCTTCGTCGAGCAGGATCTGGGCAATAGCCTTCTTCATTTTGGACGCGGGTACGTCCACGCTGGCATGACGAGCATTGCCGGCGTTGCGGATACGAGTGAGCATATCCGCGATGGGATCAGTGATCTGCATAAATGCTCTCCTTTACAAGAAGTTTGGGGGTAGTGCAGCAATCGAGCGCCGGTGGGTTAATCCGGTTCTGATTTGTCTGTTTGCCTCCCACTTTTCTTTACACTGTTCGTGGCCCTTCCACGGACAGCGGCTATGGGGATAAAAAATACGCTGGCCTGAACGAACCAGACCAGCGTTTATTATAACACAGCAAAGCAATGACTACAATCGGGAAAAGTGCTGATTTTAAGCCTATTTTCACGTCGTTTGCAGTCAAATCGCTAAGATACGGGTTATAACGGCAGGTCGGCCGTTTTTGGCCGCTCCAGAAACCACGCCGGCGGAACCGGTTGATGGCTAATGGGCGTGGCGACGATTTTACGCCGCTCGTGCGCCTGATGCGCACTATAAATAGTATACACTATCCCACGCGGTTCGCGCAAGTCTTTTTTTCGAAAAAAGCAAAAAAATTTCCACGAACGCATATCGCTGGCTTCTCCGTAGGGCGGGGTGACCCCACCCCGCCGCCGGCGAGGGAGTTTCTCCGTGCTTCTCCGTAGGGCGGGCTGCCCTCAGCCCGCCGTCCCCGCCGGACGCAGACGTTAAAAACTGCGTGCTCGTTCCCCGGCAGAGCGGCGGCATGAGGTCATGCCGCCCTACGGGTGCTTCGTATTTCCCGGCTGTCTTTTGCCTTCGGCAAAACAAGCCGGGACAGGCCTGCCGCAGCAGGCCGCATAAAATTCCCCATAAAAGTCCAGCTCTGCCGGACTTTTATACCACTGCCCGCGCCGCGGCGGCGCGGCCTCGTCCGCCGTGCGGACGAGAGGGGGGTTATCGCCCCCGGTTTCTTCGGAACCGGGGGCGTATCTAAGGGGGACAGAGTCCCCCTTAGAACGCAAAAAAGGCACCCCGAAGGGTGCCTTTTGCAGCGTCTTTACCAGGATGCCTTGCGAACGCCCGGGATCTGGCCCTTGTAAGCCAGTTCGCGGAAGCAGATACGGCAAACGCCGTAGTCGCGAAGGTAAGCGTGCGGACGGCCGCAGATCTTGCAGCGGTTGTAAGCGCGGACGGAGAACTTCGGCTTCGCCTGCTGCTTGAGTACCATAGACTTCTTAGCCATTGATCAATTCTCCTCCTTACTTCTCGAACGGAGCACCCATCAGAGTGAGCAGCTCCTTCGCTTCTTCGTCAGTGTTTGCGGTGGTGCAGATGACGATGTTCATGCCGCGCAGCTTGTCGATCTGTTCGTAGGAAATTTCCGGGAAGATCAGCTGCTCGGTCAGGCCGAGTGCGTAGTTGCCGCGGCCGTCGAACGCGTCGCCGTTGATGCCGCGGAAGTCGCGGACACGCGGCAGAGCTACGTTGAACAGACGGTCAAGGAACTCCCACATACGGTCGTGGCGCAGAGTTACCTTTACGCCAACCGGCATGCCCTCACGCAGCTTGAAGTTTGCGATGGACTTCTTTGCGTGGGTGATGATCGGCTTCTGGCCGGAAATCGCGGTTACGTCGCGGACGATAGCCTCGATAACCTTGGAGTTACCGTTTGCTTCCTTGCCGCAGCCAACGTTGATGACGACCTTGTCGATCTTCGGGATCTGCATTACGCTCTCATACTCGAACTTCTTCATCAGAGCAGGCGCAACTTCCGCAGTATACTTAGCTTTCATATTCGGAACCATTTATTGCAACCTCCTCTTCTTAAAGTGTCTCGCCGCAGTGCTTGCACACTACGAGCTTCGCGCCGTTCTCAGCAAACTTGTGTGCCGGACGGGTCGGCTTGTTGCACTTCGGGCAAACCTTCATGACCTTGCAGGCACGAACGGCGCCCTCGCGCTCTACGATGCCGCCGGTCTCACCCTGGCGGCGGGGCTTGGTGTGGCACTTAACCATGTTCACACCTTCGATTACTACCATACCCTTCTTCGGGTTTACGGACAGGACCTTGCCGCGCTTGCCCTTTTCCTTACCGGAAAGAACGACTGCGGTGTCGCCCGTCTTTACATGCAAATTGTTCATTTGTTGGCGACCTCCTTACAGTACTTCCGGAGCAAGCGACAGGATCTTCATGTAGTCCTTGTCACGCAGCTCACGAGCGACAGGCCCAAAGATACGGGTGCCGCGGGGGTTTTTGTCATCACGAATGATAAC
>OODU01000417.1_pt1 | contig 49353 bp, 57 predicted proteins | sample 1671171 | NCBI WGS metagenome assembly OODU01 (sample SAMN06348129, study PRJEB24527) | human gut metagenome | biome: human gut; feature: ankylosing spondylitis patient; material: feces | host: Homo sapiens | place: China | collected 2015-10
TAAGTTGGTTTGTTTTCTTTGGTCTCGTTCTATTATAGGTCCTTGCATTTTGTTTGTCTGCTCTCTTTTTTTTTTTGTTTTATTTTTTTTTTTAATGATACGGCGACCACCGAGATCTACACTCTTTCCCTACACGACGCTCTTCCGATCTCTGCCAAAAAGAAATATTGAAATGCAAACGAATGAATTTCAGGGTATTGAAAAATAATAAGTAAAAAACATCCGTTTAGCTATTGTCAATTAAAAAATACTCCCTATCTTTGCACCGCTTTTGAAAAGAACAATCCTTCAGAAAGTAGCGGGGTGTAGCGCAGTCCGGTTAGCGCACCTGCTTTGGGAGCAGGGGGTCGTGGGTTCGAATCCCGCTACCCCGACTAAAAGAAATAAGTCGTTGAATATCAGCGGCTTATTTTTGTATATGGAAGCGTCCAACAAAATAACTGTCTATTGCTGTTTATTAATTGTCTATTGAGTTAGTAAATCATCACCTTAACACTCAAATCAATTAGATATGGTAAGAAAAAGAAAGTTATTAATTATGCCTCAGTTGAAGGACTGTGGTGGAGATTTAAATAAAAAATGGTATGTGGAATATTCTCTACGAAATCCACAAACTGGTGAAATGAAGAGGTTTCGGCATTATGATGGATTTTCAGAGTTGAAATCTATAACGGAACGTCGCGTGCATGCGGAAAAAATAATAGCCGAAATTAAGCTGAAATTAGAAAAAGGTAACGACCCTTTCAGTGACAAAACTATTACTTATCAGGATGAATTGATATACCAAACGACAGCTTCACGCTGGGGAAAAGAACGTGAAGCTGTTATATGTGCACGTACTTATCTTTCAGAATTCTTAGTGATGAAAGAAACGGAATTGGCTCATTCTTCCTATCAAACCTATAAATCAAAATTGCGTATATTTTGTGAATGGCTGGAGAATAATAGGTTGGGTGAAAAGAATGTACGCTGCATCACAGAAGAACACATTCATATGTTTTTCTATTATATTGCTGATAATACCCATATCAGCCGTAGAACCGTCATGAAGTATAAACAGTTATTGCATACTTTCTTTGACTACTTATTAAAGAATAAAAAGGTAATACCTTTTAATCCTGTTATCAATATTCCAAACCTTGGAGAAAAAAGAGATGAAGCTGCACGTCCTATTCCTGATACTATACGTAAGAAGCTAACCGATTATATGCGTGAATATGATCCTCAACTTTTATTAATGTGTGAACTAGAATATTATTGTGCTATCCGCCCTAAAGAAGGAATTCATCTGCTTGTTGGGGATATTAATTTGGAAAACGCAACAATAACCGTTCGACAGGATATTAGCAAGAATGGACTAACAGAAACAGTAAATATACCAAGGCAGTTATATGACGACTTGGCAGACTTATTACAGGTTGGCAGATATCCGGATACTTATTACCTCTTTTCTAATGATGGAATGCCTGGCAAAAACAGATTGGGTAAAAACACTTTGAGATATCGTTTTGATCGCATTCGTGATAAATTAGGTTTTAGCAAAAAATATAAATTATACAGTTTCAAGCATACGGGAGCAGCCAAACTGGTAAATGCAGGAATAAATACTTGGGAGCTTCAAAAACATTTCCGCCATAAGTCAGTAACAACGACAGAGAGATATCTGGCTAAACGATTTGGAGTAAATTCACATATCATAAAAGTAGACTTTCCTGATATGTGATATTTTAAAGCGTAGGAGGTTAATTTATGCCTCCTACATTCCTACTGTCCTACAACATTTATTTTATTGTACACGAAAAATAAACATTCATTATTCAATATCCATCCTCTTCAAATGATCATCAAGTGTTTTTGGATTACATTTCAGCTTCCGACAAATAGCTGCCTTAGAATAGCCGTATTCAAGCATAGTTTTTATTAAAGATTCTTTCCCTGTCAGCTTATAATGCGAGTTATGTCCCCCTTTGTGTCGTCCTAATTTCTGCCCTTCAGCTACACGCCGGGCAAGACCTTCTTTTGTACGCTGGCTTATCAAATCACGTTCTATCTGGGCGGACAATCCGAAAGCAAATGCAAGAATTTGAGACTGTATATTGTTGCCTAATTCATACTTTTCTTTCACTGTAAGAACAGTGATATTTTTTTGCATAAGTGTGTTTAGGATAGACATGACCTCCATTAATCGACGACCGAGGCGACTGATTTCCGATGCAATAAGGGTATCTCCCTTCTTTAGTTTCTTAATGAGCGGACCGAGTTTTCGTTTTTTTGCAGACTTTGTTCCTGATACCGTTTCGGATATCCACTTATCAATATTTAGCTCTCTGATACGAGCAAATTTCTCAATCTCGAATCGTTGGTTTTCGACAGTTTGTTTGTCCGTACTAACACGAATGTAAGCGTAAATCATTTTTGTCGTAAAAATAAGGATAGTATCTGTGTAGACAAAACTTATGTCAAATGCCCCTAAAAAGTATGAGGTATGGCGGACAAGAAAGAAAATGCGATGGGTGATGGCATTCCGGCAAGGTTGCGTGGATTGGATACAAATGGTAACAGTATTAGTTCGACATTGGAAAAGGTAATGGATGCGATGGGATTTAAGCGGTATGTCTACGAACTTATAGACGGCCAAGAACTAAGTCTTGAGACAACTGATAGCGGTCTATATATTGTGTATGTATCTTATTACGCGTATGTAGCTTTATATATTATCAGTCCCTATACCCACAACTCTATAACTTCGTACGATTCACGTTTTTTTGGAAATTTTGTTGCGAGCACCGATTTAAAAATATTATTCGGGAGAAAAGTTGATACGGGCGTGTTATATATTAAAAATAATAGTGGTCAAAAAGTAATAGTAAACATCAAAAAAATTACTATCTAAGAGTAGGCTAATTTATATGTGACCTTTCTTGCCGTATCTTCTGCCCCTTAAAAGTACAAATGATATGGCAGACAGACCCATTACAGATGAAGGAGTAATAAAACAAATTATGGATGTAATGCCAACTGTTTCAAATACGGAGAATGGCATATATACATCAACCCTGTTTAAAGGAACATTAATTGAGAAGAATGTAGGTGATATTACAGACTTGAATGATTTGATAGTGAATGGGATTTATCAAATTTCCCCATCACTAGCTAATAACGTTGTAAACTCCTGGGGATTATGTATTACATTGGGAAGTAACGGATATATATTACAATTTGTAACGAGTGTAAATGATTGTATGTTATATGTGAGAACTTCTTCCTCTAATGGGAATACATGGACTAATTGGAAGAAAATGTCTTCTGCTTAGAGCATGTCAACATTGAAGGCAGAGCAATACAAGTACCCTCTGCCTTCTCATGGATATTTATAAAACATGATGATACTTTTCCATAGCCCTGTTTTTCAATTCGGTTTCTTCTTTATTTAGGGCAAAGCCCATATATTTACAAGTATGATCATTTCGTAGAATACATATACACATCCGTTTATAGGTAGGAATTTCCCGAAATTCTTCAATATCAATATCATCCAAATAATCCATACGGACCGGTTTCTTGTTTGTCTTATAATTTGTACTATCGCTGACTTGGATTGGAATATTGCGTTCTCTCAACTTTTGTATCACATCATCACTGAGAACACCTCCCTTTTCCTTCCAGAACCTAATACTGGTCTCTAACTTGGCCTGATACCTTTTGCGGGTCCGTTCAGGTAATGTTGAAAGTAGAAATTCCATAAAAGACTTCCATGTATATCCTTCCGGTAGATGGACACTCTTCCTGCCTGCAGCATGGGTATTTCCATAAAGTCCGGAAAAACATACCCCGTTAACCCGCCCGATCATACGTCCCCATGTATTAGGGTCAATGACTTTATATAAAGCAAGACTTTCAATAGCTTCGCTAATAAAAGGACTTGCTACACGTTGTTTGTTTAAACTCATCCCTGCCTGGTAATACAAGTCATACAAATGATTATAATCCCAATGAAAACGACCGTTAGCAACCCAAATATCTTCTGTTTTCCAGTCATACATAGGATATAAGTTATATATATTTTCATCTATTTTCGTACTCCATTCGTATTCTTTATACCTTTCTTTGGCCTGTCGATAAATAGCTCGCCAACGGTTGTAACTTTCTTGAGTACGTATTCCCACCAAACAGCAAGTACGTTGAGCAGTCTTTTGCTGGTGCAACCAACATGAAAATTCGGTTTGGAAGTCGTAATCCCACATTTTGTGGTTATAAAAAGAAAAATCATCTATAGTCATTGCATCTTTCGGCATTTCTCTAACCCATATTTTTCTTTTGGTTTCATCCCAAGGACGCCAGTAATTTTGAAACATTGAGGTACATGTTGGCACACGAAAAGGTACACATACCCGATAGAAATCCAAGATGTCCTTATTCGTTGCGAATACCCTGTTTACATAATCAATCGTCATGCTGTATTGTATTTCATAATCCATGTGAAACACTCCGATACGACGTTTTAAATGGTTACGGCGGATGTAATCAATACATAAATTCAATAAGACACCACTATCCTTTCCACCTGAAAAGGATATGTAGATATTATCAAACTCACTAAAAATCACATCTAACCTTTCTTGAATAAGCTCATATACATTCTTTCTATTCATTGTCACACATCTTTATTTAACTTTGATAGCAAAATTAGTGGAAAATATACTTCAGTACAAGTCGGATAAGGGAAAGTTGAAAGTATATAACTTTTACCTGAAACAAAAAATAGTCTTTTGCGTTCTGTTTCAGGTATATCCTTTGCCCCTAAAATCTATGAGATTATGGCAGATAAAAGGATGAACCAGTTTCAGCAGGTAACAGATGCTGAATATGTGTATGTAGAAGATATGAACGGCAGTCAAGGAAAAATAGAATGGAATAATATCATAAAGAAAATCATTACCAAATCATTAGAAAACAAGAATTTCTTGTCAGAGAATGATTCTCTTGATACTATTGAAAATGCTTTTGGTTATGCTTATGGATATAATGATAACTCGGGTATATGGGGGCCTTTTATATCATTCGGTGCTGAAGGTTATCAAGTCCAATTAAAATTCGATTATAAAGGGGAAGGAATTAAATTTAGAGTAAAGTATAAGGATGAATATAACAATACCCAATACACTCTTTGGAGGGCAATATCTTTTACTTGATTTTCATGCAAATGCCTGTACATACTTTCTGTACTATATTCATTGCCCTAAAAAGTACAAAGATATATGGCAGATCAAAGAATGAATGAGTTTGCACCGGCTACGGACATAGAGTATGTGTATGCGGAAGCAGCTGACGGTAGTCAAGTAAAAATAAAGAAGAATGACCTAATACGTGAAAAACAAATTTATATGGAAGTCAATCAAGAAATAGATCTTGGATTTAATACATCAGCGCTATTATGCATAAAAGCGCCCCAGCTAACTGGCTCGTTAGCTGTTGTATTGGCTTTCAGCAATAGCGTTTATTTCTCTGAAATATCAAATAATAATGATGTATATGTATTTACAAAAGATATACCTGGTAAAGTGTGTATTTATAAGACAGAAGAATATGGTAATATTAAAGTCAAAAATTTGACAAATGACCCTTCATTTATAATTGTTTCCATCTTGTAGTATATATAATGATCCTAATCGCCATGCCCCTCTGAAATAAAGCATGGCGGTAAATCGTTCATTAAAGTTCAAATTCTGTAAAATTTCCTGTTATATCCATAATCTGTGATATATCCTCATGGAAACCAATTAAACACAATTTATGTCCACCGTACTGGTTAACATATACATCTATTCCAAAATATTCTTCCCCATCATAATTGACTCCTCTTAAATTGGAAAAACAGCCATATTCAGTATGAACTATATCATGTTGTAATGCACCTCCTGACGCATAATGTATCTTGCACCAACCGGGTAAGCTATGGTTCATCGAAAGATCTGACATCGTAAATAGCTCAAAAAAATTAAAATGGCAGCTATTATTCTCACCTATTTTAAATAAAGTGACGGTTTTGGTTATACTGCCTCCATCTGGTTTAGACAGTGATATAACGTGTTTCGGTAGCCAATAATACATTCCATTCCCGTAACTTCGCTCTCCAGGTATTACTTCAGCAACTTCTTGTAAGGATGGTGTAATACTATTCCCTTCTACATCTATACCTCTTAATAGTGTAGGAAGTCCGCCAATCAACTCATTTTCTTTCTTGTCCGCCATATACCTTTGTACATTTTAGGGGCAAAGAATATGGGGTAAAGCATCGTTATTATACGATTAGGAAATATGAGTAATTTTTATTTCCATTCTGAATACTTTCCATTAATATAACTTCTTTTTTTCTCCTCTAAAAATATAAATGAAATTAGGATTTGAATATAATCAGAACCTCCTATTATTTTTAACCAGCAAAAATCATTAAAAGGATTATCCTTTACAGCTGGATACACAATATATTCCCCTGGTATATTTATATCATTTAAAGAACCATTACTTATGGATTGAACAAAAAACAAAGATTTCTTAGCTTCCTTCATTGAAACATTTATGCTATTTCCCTCTACATCCAGCCCTCTTAATTTTGTTGGTATACCTTCCTGCATTTCATTTTCTTTCTTATCTGCCATCATTATACTTTTTAGGGGCGTCATTTCTGTCATGAAAATCAGCCCAATTTAACAATTAATTATTATCTCGTTTTTGTAAATTAAAAATCATATTTTTCCGTAATATCTGAAGAACTCAAAAGGCATCCTCACATCAAGATATCCGTCTATCATTTCATTGGATTTTGCCTCCATTTCGAACGCTGAATTCCCATACGAAACTTCATTACCATTCATCCCGCGTAATCCTTTAAAAGAATGGTAAACACGAGAAATGACATATTCCAACCCATACTGCAGATAGAACCACAACGGGCACAATAGATACATCCACACATTGAACCCTGTAAGGAGCATAACAAGCGTCAACAGAATCGCTGAAGCAATCATGCACTCCTCCCATTGCCTCACATGGATGGCTTCATGGTTAAGAACCCGTTGCTTCATTTCCTCCTTCGTTTTCTTGGTAAAGACGAAACAACCTAAAGTTATGGTGCTGTAGCCTTGCCACAGTAGCCACTTTGCTAATTTGCTTTCATAAAATACTTTCATATCTTGTATATATTAAGTGTAATCTCTTATAAACTTGTTGTTACTTTATTCTCCGACAAGGATGTTATTTCCAGGGTTTATGACATACCATCTTACGCCTAATAGCGTTTCACCTTCTCGACAAGGAAGTGCTTTCAGTTGCGCTAATCCATAATCGTTGAATGTAAACGAATTGAAAGCAGTCTGATAAATATCTGCGGAAATCATATATCCTCCTCCGGCAACCTTCACAATAGGTGATGATCCATATCTTGTAGCCAGATTACCCCAATAGAGCGTACATTCCACCCCCTCGTATTCTGCCGCATTCGGAAGGTAAATAGTACTTTTTCCGTAGGGAGTAGTTATGATTCCGCCCACATCGAAATTGAATCCGGTTAAAAAGTCCAGATAGATGTCATAACCGGTTGATTCCAGATTTTTCATATGTCTAATTATGGAACCGTCGAAGAATGTATTCCCATATTTGTCCCAGCGAATATTTCCACCTGCCAGCATGCCATCGCCTTCCTCACACATCTGTATGGGAGCATTTTCCGGATCAGAATCTCCAACCCATATCCGTACTTTCTTCCCCGTCTGTTTTCCGCTAAGTCCCGCTGTTACTGTTCCATCATCTTTTTTTATGAGCAGCTGGTTCCCCTGCATAAAATCAATCTGCGCATCCTTCGCAATGATAAGTGAGGTGAAGATAGCTGTCGTATTAAGCCCGAATTCTTCCCAGTAGGTAGAATTACCCGGAGCATTGGCAAGCGAACTCGTATGGGTAGTTTTACATTTGTACGCCTTCCAGCCGGTGGCAACTTGGCCGTCTCTCACAAGGGCTACATCAAGATATCTTGTACCGGAAGTGAGTGACTCATCATTGCGCCATTCTACGCCAATCTTCCATTCTCCTTTGCGGATGATACAACCTTGTATGCCCGGATCACCTTTAATGCTTTCACCATCCGTACCGTCCTGGACAACAAGTTCATATTCGGCTGTATTGAGTTCCCCAGTCAGAATATACCCATAAGTCTTCCCACCGTCCTGTGTCTGTAATAATCGGTTACCGTCCTTATCGGTGATAGTCCACATTGGAGGGTTGTCAGTTCCTGCAGGAACTGTACACTGCCACGTAGCATTTCCCATACGGACAATACCCAGATATGGAATATGCTTACCCGTCTGCCACTGGCCATGGTTACTGACACTATCCCCATCTTCGCCATCTTTACCGTCCTCACCCTTGAATTTACTCCATGTATAATCAGTCGGATTCGTGCTCTCAACAGCAGTTTCTTTGTTCACAGCTATACCTATGTATTTCGTATTTTCATTAGGCTGCTGATACATACCGCTACCGTCGGCGTTATCAGAGTATGCGACCCAAGTGTAATAAGTCTTACCGTCTTCTCCCGGAAGGCCGATACCATCTTCTCCTTTAATATCACTCCATTGATAATCCTTTGGATCGTTACTCTCTACTGAAGTTTCTTTGTTATGAGCTAACCCTAAAAACTTTTTACCTACTGGATTATCACTAATTCCGTTACCTTGAGCGTCATCAGCATAACGTATCCATGTATAGAGTACTTTCCCATCCTTGCCAGGTGTACCAGGTATACCATCCGTACCATCCTGAGCTATCATTATATACTCGGTGGAATTCTCGGTGCCGGTCAATATATACCCATAAGTTTTTCCACCGTCCTGTGTCTGCAATAACCGGTTACCGTCCTTATCAGTGATAGTCCACATAGGAGGGTTATCAGTACCTTCCGGAACTGTACACATCCATGTGGCCGTCCCCATCTTTACGATGCCTAAATAAGGGACATGCATACCAGTCTGCCACCTTCCGAGAACGCTTACACTTTGTCCGGCCGGACCTTGAATACTTCCTTTGTCTTCAAATGTTTGTCCATTCCATACCCAAAGATGGCCGGCTATAAGATACCCGTCACCAATAGAATTTCCTTCTGCCGGAAGCTGCGATATATCATCCAGCTTATCCTTAATGGTAAAAGAAGTTCCATCCGCACCCTTATCCACTTGAAGCAGCCAGTCAACATTATCTTTCGAGGGCATCGCACTTGTTCCGTCCTCATTGATACATAGCCAAATCCGACCGTCATATGACACACGATCATAAAAATCACACTTCATACCGGTAGTCCATGCTCCCCGGTCATTGACTGTAAGAACAGGTGTACCATCGGGCTTTATCTGTTTGATAACTCCGGTCAAATAGACATTATTCACATATTCCGAATAACCGGACATTTGCAGACCATGAACGGCCAGATTACTCAAATCACCACTTTGGGAAGCTATGTTAGCAGCCGATATTTCCCAAGTATTCTGTTTCCAAAGCCTACGGGTATAAGTGCGCGTAGTATATGTGGACGTCTGCCTATCAGCATTAGTAAAGCTACCATAGCAGACAAAGTGCATAGCCTGACATGGGTGGAAAGTCAACTTCCAGCGTTCGCTGACAGGACGAAGCTGGTATCTGAATTGCTTGTTGTTACTTCCGGTTATTTCGGTGATGGTGAAATAACAAGTATAGAAACCCGCATATTGAAAGTTGCCGCAACTGTCATCACTGTCTGCAGTAGCATTATCTTCTGCCTTTTCACTGTGAAAGACACCCATGCAAATGTCACCTACATCAATAGCACCGTATTCTCCTTCCTCAAGCTTCAGATATCCGGTTCCGGTCATCTGTAAGTTACCGTCCCCATCCATATCAGGTTCTATTTGCTCGATAATGCCTGCTCCCGGAGCATTCCACTTATCACCGAGTGTGACAGAGATCCGGTTATAGCGTAACTCTGGAACTTCAAGAAATCTACGGAGAATAAGGCTTTCCATTTCGCCGTTACCATTCTCATCTATTCTGGCACCGAAACCGGTCATACCGGATGTAAAGCCATCTTTTCCGAAAATAGCGCCTGCAAAAAGACTAAGTAAAAAATGTGTAGCATCATCTCTATCTTTATGTAGATACTTATCTTCTTTTAGTTCACCTGCAACATCTGCATAACCAGCTTTAATTTTTTGACCGTCGACTAGAAGATATCTGTCAATATATGATAAGAGTTCAAGCAGAGAAAAATTACGGTGTTTATGCCCAATACCGCCACCAGCTCCATATACTTTGGAAAGGTAATCTGCCAAAAAAGTAGCTATAGCATCTGTTGTTGTAGTAGCCCATACCTCAGAATATGGATTCTGAACAGGGAATAGTACCCCCCCGGATAGTGAAAGACGAGAAAATTCAGCAAGCCGAGGGGGAATGGTAAAAGAACCAACATCGGGCACAGTAATGTTGAGTAGCTCTGCAGGTACATCAGTTCTAGGTAGATTTAATAACGGTTGGGCATCCGCATATTTAAAAGTGAATGTATAGTTACTAGGTAGTTCACGATCTGTATAGTTTACATTACTTTCCGTCACAACTATTCGGCGGAGATAGTTAGCAATATATATATACTTTACCTGGGATGGGAAAAAATCAAGTAACCACTTACGTTCATCATTATTCAGGTGCCCGGTATTCTTTTCAAATTTTCGTTCTGTATCAACGTGATATTCTTGAGAAACTTCATCAACTTCAGCTATATTATGGGTGTGCTCACCATTGAATATTGTGCTACCATAGGCACGAAAAGTATCAACACCTCCCAATGAGTTCTCAAATAATATCCATTGTTCCTGCTCTGAACGCATATTCTCAGCATAATAACGTTGAATATACGTAAGACGATTTCCGGAACTGTCCTCAATCCATACATCATAGTATGCCGGCAATTTATGGTCAAGTAAACCGGCCACAACCGAATACTGTAAAGGGATAGTATACGCAATACCAGCCACAAGTTCAGAAATAGTGTAATCAAGTTGAGAAGTGACAATTCCCGACTCATCAGTAAAATAGGCCCGCATTTTTGCCGAACCATTGACAACCGCATAGTAAGTCAAAAATTCGGGAGAATAATAAGTAACAGGTTTGATTGTAGGTTGCCATGTCAGAAAATTCTGCGTGAGGAAATTCCTGGCTGAGTCAGACAATCGATCAACACCAGAACGGATAACACGAAAAGAGACTTCAGTCGTATCAATGACTGCAGTAAAATCTGCAACCAGTGATAATTGTTGATAGATACTTCCTGTTTCTTTTAACTGGAACGAAAGACGCCCATGTATAATATCTCGCAGATTAATCGTAATATAACCTTGAGTAGGTGGATCATACCGTTGCGATAATATTTCAGTATCTCCTTGACGAAGCGAAAAAGAGACTTGAACATCAGACGTTATAAGGAACTCCTTCAAATTCAGGCTAAGTGAAAGAGAGTCCGGTTGTTGAACAATATTCATTGCTATTTCTTTTTGAAGCAAAAGTAACTTTGAAGTTATCCATGATAAAGGACAACTTTCAACCTATCTACCATTAAGATATTCCGAAATTCTCAACTACCATAATCAAATGGTACAGGTTTCAGAGAAACTTCAATCCTTACATATTTTTTGTTGGGACTATTTCGGATCGTATAGCACCGGAAGAAAGTACGCTTATAATAATTCTTTCCTGAATCATACATTTCTTTTGTAGGCGGATATGGATATATTGCCGGTATATCATTCGCCTTACGAGCATCAAATTCTATAAGATCATATCCGGATGCAAGATATTCTTCCTCGGTTGAATCATGGGAAACGGTTTCAATGATCCACCTATATCCTGTTTTATTACGAGGCATTCGTTCTGATTCAGATTTAGCCTTGGATACTGGTTCATAAAGAGCAGCAGTGAATAATTCTGATTCAACAGGTTCTGATTTTCCGCCGATAGTATACTTCAATACATTAACCAAGCAGTCCACTCCCTGAAGAGTCACTTTACGATGAACAGGCAAGTTTTTTTTAAGAGTATTTGGAAATAGGAAGTTTGCTGAAATTTTATGCATGGAGTTTCGAAGTAGATTGTCAAAGTCACGATAAAACTTCTCGAAAATACCGGTAGGTCCATTATAAACTAAAGAATATCCCCAATTTCCATTTATATCGTGATTAGTACCAGTGGAGAATTTACCATTATAATAGACAAATGACAATATTGGAGCCTGTGAGGGGTTATTGGCCGTAACATTATCACCTGAATTTTCAGCACCATCGGTAGTATCGGTAACCGGTAGACCATCAATCGTTGAGTTCAAAGTACGTCCCTCTCCGATATATGGCGTAGTATTGAGAAGCAAACAATATTGGCAATCCGGAACTTTGACTTCGTATGCTTTTAAAGAGCCACCAGCATAATACGGTAAATTCCCATCAGACAAACACTCTTGAATATAGTCTGAGGAATAACCATTACGATAATACCCATAGGTGGTCTCATCGAACCAAGCTTCCGGATATTTTGCCTCTATATCACTAGTAGAATCGTATGAGTTTCCTTCTGTTATGACCTTCTCAGAAGATAGATTGAGCTGCCTATATGGTTGCTGTATGATTTCAGGATGTGAAACCAAATACGAAGTAAGATCAATGGCAGACTTTAATTTAATATTATCAGAAAAGAGTTCAATTGTAACAGTACGTTCCACTTCATTTGGAATAAACTCACAACAGAATTTTTTTCGGTAAATGTCCAAAATAGTATTGCACATACAATCCGGTACTAGATGTGCAAGCATAACAGTGCCATTAACAAGAGAGTCAATAGTATTATTGATAAATACCATCGATTTGAAAGGCTCCGTCTCTGTGAAAAAGTTATCAAGCAGTGTATAGCCAAAATAAGAGAAAATACGTTTTAGCAAATATGGAGCTCGCATGAATGGAGAAATATAGTATCCAGGTGCTAAAACAATGGTACGCTCATTCACAGTTTCTTTTCGTTCAAAAGAATTGTAGAAACCGAGAGTACCACTTTGAGAAGGTCGACGCCCATCTTCCACATTACCGTTAGCATCCATATAGTCTATACGATTAACCATACGCCTTTCTCCATCAAGATCTATGCAGATAGGAAAGATTGCATAAGTAGGGTGGGTATTATTGATAAGTGACCAACAAAAATCGATACCTTCCTGAACAGTTGAAACTCCAGGAATAATTTCATCTCCGAATACTTCCGACAAAGCAACATCAGATATGCGGGATAGAAATGATCCTTCATTCATATAGAATGAGGTAGATATCTTTTCATGACGCTTAGCCCCTAAAATAGCCTGCCTACAATGCATGAAGTAGTCACCGTCCTGAATAGAACAGTCAATATGGGAAGAAATCTTCTTTTGGTTAGCCAGTAGATCCGGATAACCTGTCAGTCTTCTATTCAAATCTGTGTCTGGAAGATCGATAGGGAGAGTTTGTTCACCCCACTCATTAAAGAACAGGTTAGGACGTTCTATTTCCAATTGTGTATCTGGATTTAACTGATATGCCTGATTGGATGCAGTATTGATAATTTTCATAAGGGACTATTTTACAAGTTATTTTTTAGAACCAATAGCGCGTGATCGATTTCGAAGCTCCTGCTTTCTTTCAATTTCTGAAAGTAAAACGGGAGCCGGCGGAAGCCCTTCTTCGTCTAAACGAACAATAGCATTAGCAAAACGTCTCATAAGATCCGGTGGAAATATGGTACCGGACTGATCCGAATTCGATGATACGGATATCGGGGTATTAATAGGGCCACCGGAAGAATAACCAGCCATACGCGTACGGATGACTTGGTTAAGGTCAAGTGTCCGAATAGTCCCAGCCTGTTGCGACTTATCCAAAATATCAAGGATTGGGGCAACTGTAGGATTACTTACTGCAGCATTGGAAGCTACCCATTCTTTGGACTGTCCAACCGGGCCTTCTCCAACAATCACTGTAGGATGATCTATAAATCCGCGTGCATCCGGATCATAATCAACACCTGAAAATAACTTACCGTCTTGAGCACGACGGACATCAATTTTCCCTCCGGACTGGCGACCAGTGGCAACGCGTGCTCCAGTACCGGCACTATTAGAAGAACTTCCGGAGAGAGTCATATTCTTAACTTTGTCACGCTCGGCCTTGGCGCTGGCCAACTGTGCGGCACCTGTTACTCCCATAAGAGCTGCAGCAATAGAACCGGCAATCGGACCAAGGTCTGCATACGCCTTCATTATTGAAACTGCTGTATCAGCAATGATTTGAGATGCTTTGATGGCAAAATTAACGTCTGCATATTTTTTTTGTACATCAAGCTTTTTCTGTGCCTTTTCATTCTCCAAACGTTCTATTTCTTCCGCATCTCCTTTGGCTGCTTCGATCTCAGCGTCATACTTGGCGTCAATGTTATCCATTTCAGCCTGTTGAAGTGCCTGTATTGCCCCTGAAAAAAGATTCGAATAGTAGTCGAACTGCTTTTTATAGCTGTCTCGTTTAAGATTCTGAACAGCTTGCTCATATTCTTTTTCGGTTAACAGCTGTTGTTCACGTGCTAATCGTAATTGTTCCAGTTCAGCATTGAAGCGTTCTTGTTGTGTAGAAAGGCCATATTGATTTCGAATAGCCAGGATCTTTTGCTGATGTTCTGACTCCAATTGTTCTTTTGCCCGGAAATAGGCTTTGTCAAGTTCTGTAGCGTCAAGATTATTCTTCTCAGCCATTTCTTTACGTGCCTGATAAGCAGCTTCAAGAGTTTTGAGTTGCATGGCGTAATCTTCATCGACGGTGGTCAGTTTGAATTGATCCTTGAAACTCTTAATTAAGTTGTTCAATGCTTCCTGCTGGGCAGCCCGAGTTACATCGGCCGATTTTTCTGCATCAATAACACGTTGATTGGATTTTCTGACTATATCCTCTTTTATATTGGCATTCATGAGAGCCATTGACTGAGCATCGGAATAATAGGATCGTTCTATTCTGAGGCGGGTATCAGCATTTTGTTTTTCCAATTCCAATAGCATCATTTCATATTGCTCCTTAGTCATTCTACCTGTGGACTGAGCAGTGGTTAAAGCGGATAAAGAATCGTTATACCATTTTTGCTGTGATTGCAGATCCTCTTCCCGGAGAGTTTCAAGAGACTTGACTGCAGCCTGCTCAGTTGCAACCCTTGCTTTTTGTTCTTTCTCTGCAGCAGCATGGGCTTTTTCTGTACTATTATCTTTCTTTTTCTGAATCCCTAGATTTTGTAAGGCATCCAGTTCTGCCTTTAACGCTGCAACTTTTTGGTTGCGTGCAATAACTTCTTCTTTAGTTGAAGCCACTACCTTTTCTGCATCCTCTATCTCTTTCTTCTTAGCTTCGACCAAGTCCACAGAATCCGGAGTATCTGTATCAGGCTTAGTATATTTAGCATCTATATTAGCTAATTGCTGAACATACCCTTTCATCATATCCTCGTACAACTTAACCCGGTTATCTAACTGCTTTTTCTGTTCCATGAATGCCTTGTATGCAGCGGGGATTACTCCTTGCTCTGCAGCTACTGTATCTAAACCTTTTCCTGCATTCAACGGGTCACCCATTGCCATTTGTACTCCCATTGCTTTCCTGGCCATGCTTTTATTATTACTAATCCACTCGGTTCGGGCATTCAATGCCTCTTGTAGTTTGGTGTTAGCGGCTTGTTGTTTGGCTGTAATTAGAAGTTTCTCAACATATCCATCCAAAGCTTTTGCGTTGTTGTTTATCAACTTACCTTCTTTCGTCAAAGAAGCATGGTATCCGGGAACTATTTTCTGGATTTCGTCCAAAGCATATTTTCGTTCCTGATAGCTTTTGCTTGAGTCAAATAAGACTTTTTTTAATGATTCCAATTGATTTTTTTCTTCAGATATACTTTGGTTGGCCTCTTTGGTTACTTCAGAAGCTGCTGATACTCTGTTTCTATAAGTAAAGAAAGCAACAGCCGCTGCTGTAACCAACGAAGCAAGTAAACCTATGACACTGGCCTTGCATGTGGTATTGAATAGCCTCATGGCTGCAGCTGCCCGCTTAGTGTTTCCTGTTAATTTGGCTTTTGCTGCCGCATATAGAAGGGTTGCCCCCTTAGTGTTATTTATCCAAGCCAGTTTCAACTTATCCAATAGGATTGATGCCTTGGTAGCCGTCATCTCCTTATAGGTAGCCGTTGTGGCCAGTTCCTTGGCTATTTTGTAGGCAGAGTAAGCCGCGACTAAAGTCACCAATACATTACGATGCTTCACTATCCAGCCAATCAGTTCCATTGTTCCGATGGACATACCGGTATATAATTCATCCCAATTCTCTTTCAGCGGAAGAAGTGTTTCACCAAGTTCCCTCTGGGCATTTTGGAAACGGACAGTAGCTGCTTGGGCGCGGTCAGCGGAAGATACATAATTATCACCCGCAGCAGCTAACTGTTTATCAACAATGGATGCAACAGCAGACATAAAGTCACCGGTTTGAGATATCTGTTCGTTGATTTCGGCTGCCGAAAGTCCAAGGTTATCCAAAATCATGACCGACTTACGTCCAAGACCTGTAATAATAGAACTCGTCATGTAATCAACAGACTGTCCTGTCTGTTGCGCTTTGAGTTGCGCAAATTGGAGATACTTACCAAGATCTTCAAGCGGAATACGGAAATCTTTTGCCTGAACGGTAGCTTTCATCAAATCAAGGTCAGTAACTGTACCTTTAGTAGCCTTGCGCAAATTATTGAGTATCTGCCCATCATCCAATCTGTCAAACGCCCGTTGTACACCATCAGCCGACGCTGCCATTTCGATACCCTCAGCAGTAATATCTTTCAGCTTACCCAACGTCTGAATTCCCCAGTCAGTAATACGCATGTATAAGTTCCCAAAGAAAGCGCTCCATTTACCGGCAGACTTGGCGGCTTGTTGGAACTGGCTCTCAACAGCCTTTCCAGAATCTTTCAGTTCGCTCATTCTGCTTCTGGTAGCCGTCAATTGTTGGTTCAGCTGTTCCCACTCTTGGGGATGCAGAGCTTGTGAAGTTGTATCAAGCTGCTTTTGCAGGTCTTGAGCCCGGCGTTTAAGCTGCGTCATGGATAGATTGTTGAGCCCCATCTGCTCATCCAGACGCTTCATCATCTCTCGGTTACTGCTTATTTGTTTTGTATTTTTAGAGTATTCTTCAGAGAGTGTCAGATAGGCGGCACTGTTCTTTTTGCCTTGTATCTCAAGGTGCTGCATGGATTTGCGCAGTTCCTTATTTCGGTTGGTAAGTTCGGTATTCTTTTTGGTGAGTTCGTTTACTCCTTTCTCTGCTTCACTTGCGTCAAGTGATAGAATCCATTTAATTTGGTCTTCATTGAGTTTCTTTGCCATAAAATGATAGCTGCTACTTTAGTATTAATGATACGAAAGTAGCAGCTATCAACTATGCTGTAAAGGACAAGTAATTACATCATCGGGGAGGCAGACCGGATAACTTGCTAAAAATCCAAATGCATCCATATCCTATAAAAGCAGCGGCAGGACCAAGTACCATGGCCACCGGAGTAGCGCAAAGAGAAATAACAACAGCAATTACCTTGAATATCATGTCACAACCTTTCATAAGAAAGGGAAGCAGCGTGAAGCAAAGTACAACGTGTAATATGATTAAAAAGGCATCCATATCCATACTCCTTTATTGGTTTATACAAAAATAAACAAATCTTCTTTATAATCAAAGTTTTGCGGGGTTCATTTCCCGCAATTTGGCAGTAATAGAGTCTTTCATGTCTTGTGTCAGTCCATATCGTAAATCGTTTATGGTTTCATGATAAAGTCTTCCCCATATGACTCGGTTATATAGTGCCAGACGTTTCCGTATCCCCGCCTGTTCGCGGCTGTACTTGATATCCAAGAAACGAAGATAAGGGAATATTGAAAAATAGTAAGTAGATTTTAATCCTTCTCCAGAAATACGGAATGGCCGGGATGCAAGAAATATGGCAAGTTCCTTTGCACGCTCATTGCTAAATTTTTTGCGTATAACTCTTGCCTGTGTTTCATAGATATAGGCAGAATCACGCTTAAGTATCTGATGTATGAATTGTTTGCGGATTAATTCTTCTGTAATCATATGATATATTTGTTTTTGCAAAGGTGGATACTTTATAATAATCCAGGAAGGACAATGCAGCTATTCATCTCGAACCGCTGCATTAATAACATATTAAAAGAAAGTTTAAATCAGCCTTTTGCCTGAAGCATCCAGCGGAAATCTATGCCATTGGATCCCGGACGGATCCGATATTGATAGCCGGCATCAATCATTGCCTGGTGAACCTGCGCCTTGCTTATCTTTGCTCCGGGATCAATCCGGATAATGGCATCATACACTTCATCTGTTGTGAACCAATGAGTAGCATGGCGAACATCAACTGCCGGTTTAAACGATGCAGACAAAGCTGCTATATGTATACTGATATCGGTAATACTTTGTTCTTCGACTTCTTTATTATTTTTCATGTTCTACCTCCTTTTGGTCATTAAGTGCTAATGTTATTTGTTCTTGTAATTCTATAAGTTCTTTTCTGGTACACATCAGACCATCATTGCCATACATACTAATTTCGTATTGTTCCAAGTTTTTTTTGCCACCAGAATAATAGCTATATTTTAAGACTTTAAATATAGGGTTACTCATGTTTTACTCCTTTCTGGCATTTCCTTGCCTTATAAATGCACAATGCAGTAACCACAAACAGAGGCGGGAACACTAATCCAATACAAATAGACAAAATAGCACCGAAGTACCAACGGTCAGAAGAACCGCGAAGTTCGCAGTCAGGCGCCAAACTACGATAATAGCGGCGCTGAAGATTATTCACTTGCTCAGTAAGAGCGTTGACAGGTTCGCTTACGGCAGGAATACCGGAAGCTGGCACATTGAAAGTGCCGGATAATTGAGTTTTCATATACGAACAACTGTTAGAGCAATGGCAGAAAAAAGAACGGCTACCAAACCCGTTGCTCTAACAGTTGATTCAACCCCGCCGAAGCGTTGGAATAAATGTTCGGGAATGATAGCCGTATCTGTATGATAAGCATACTTTTACGCAATGTCTTCTGTTCGTATATGAATTTGCTGGCGACATTTATGTCGGGAGCAAACCTATGGGCATAAAAAAAGCCCAAATTCGTATTTGGACAAATAACCGTTTGTCCGGTCGGGGTTGAAAAAACAGCTCAACCAACTGTTAGAGCAATGCAAATATAGGAGTTGTTTTTGGAATAGCAAAAGAAAAGCGGAGTTTTTTGCTCCGCTTTATGCTATAGAATTTATAAAATAGCACTTTTATATCTTTAAGATAATCGAACTTAACTCCTCAAATTCTTTACCGTTAACTTTATCAAGATCCATCAATTTATATAAGGCTTTCCCAAAACAATTTAAAGTAATACTACCTATTTCTTCCCAAAGGTCTATCGGTTCTACTCTCATAGTAAGGTCAAAATGAACAAGATCTTTAAGTATATGGTATACTTCCATACCTTTTATGTCTGTGGTTTGATCAAAATTCTGTTTCCAATTTTTTGTATTTACAACGTTATGATCATGAATATATTTTATCAAGCACAAATGGGAATAAGATAATTGAGATATAATATTTTGTAAGATAATCGCATTTGAATAATTTATTTCCGGACAAAAAGCTAAATTCCCAAAAAAATAACCATAAAACTCAGCTTTTTTCTTTTCTACATCATTCATAGAATCTTTCAAGATAGCTTCCAAAATATCATCTGCTTCAGAATAGGAATTATCAGCTCGTACGAAAAAGTTATCTGTTCTGAGTTCAATCCCATCATTTACATTTTCATTTATTTTATCTATTGCCGCTTTATAAGAGACGCCTATACGTCCAAGTTCTCGTTTAGTAATTCCTTTATGAAAAAAATCTGGAATAATAGTATCAAAAGCTCCTTTCAACAATGGTTGAACAGTTGCTGCAAACATTGTAGCTTCAGGAGTACCGTTAGCCGCCAATATTAATCCTGTGGATGCTAATCCGCTTATTATTTCACTCGCTACCATAATTTAGTATTTTATAATTCAATTCTACAGTCTTGTTTAGGAAAATATCCAAACATCAAAAAAACATTAATTTAAAGCGAGTTGTAAATTCCATCGAAACACTCCAAGAGTCTGTAATTTTTGCTCCGCTTGAAATCTTATTTAGAATTTACTTTCGTTATTATTCGTCTGATCTCAATAATTAACTCGTCGCTTAGATACTCAACTTGAGGTATATCTATACTTGAAGTATCATTGGCGGCAGTATAATTCGTAGCTACAGCGAATAACCTCCAAAATCTCCTTTTTAAATCAATAGTGGATATTCGTTGAGGAGCAACAGTCTTTTCAAATCGGTTAATTAAGATATGTAACTGATTAATCAATGCAAGAACCTGCTTATTTGCATTTTCCTGCTCGTAAGAATCCAATATCTTTTTAATGCATTCTTCTATTGATTTTAAATCAGAAATGATAAGTTCTTTCTCAAACCGTTCTTCCGATAATTTTTTTGTCACATACCAAGCAACAAAAATCGTCACTAATACTGTAACAAGTATGTTTATAATATCAATAGGCTCTACAACATAGCTATATGACCAGCTTGTTTGCAATAATCCAAATGATAAAACTGTTATAACAGCTACTATGACTACAAGAGAAATAGAAAAAAGTATTATTGTTGTTTTCCCCATATTTCTTTTTTTATGTAGTCAATTACCCAATTAAATACAGTCCCTCTTAAATCTAATGTTTTTCGAACATTGTCAACTCCATATTGACGAGCTAATTCACCAAATGACTGATCTAAAAAAGAACTGGGATAGCCTTTTGTTCCGTCTAATTCCACAATAAGCTTTCCACCTTCTTTATATGCTTCCAGATAAGCCTCTTTCAATTTGGTGTTATAAAAGTCCTCACCGGAATGCGGTCCTAAACGAATCCATCTACCTCCTAAAACAGGACTATAATCTCTGGCTATATTGATTGTTCTTTCCATGTTAAATAATTTTCTTTATTAATAGTCCAAGAATAATAAGTTCCTACAAAATTAGGATGCCTCTTAACTTTAAATTGCCCATTTATATAACGCAAAGATACGGTATTTGTTATCAAAACGAAGTCAGAAATCCATTTTTTTTCAATCATGTGCTTTATTTGAGGCATACCACGCCCTCGATTAGGTTCTTTTGTTGATGAACCTAATTTACCCTCTAAAGCATACATAATTATTTCTTCATCAGATAAATTAGTATATTGCTCGGGTAGTCCGGCTCTCTTATATGAGTTAATAATGCCAATACCCATATCAACAAAAACGATATGCATTGTATCTGTTCTATAATCACGAAAATGGTACATCCACCAATTAATATTTCTTTCTTGAATACCATGCTCAATAGCATTTCCCAACAATTCAGTCATCAATGTATTAAATTCATAATAATCAATTATTTTCATTCTCTTCAAATCTAATTCTATCCTTGACATTATCTTCGGACTGATTTTAGAACTTTGAAGGAAAGGAGTATTGCCTGTTTTTTCTAATATTATATAATTGTGATAAGTTGTATGATTCTTATTTTTTCCCAAAATAACATTTACAACCTCTTTTCTTCTAAAAGGAACAGATTTCAAGTAAACTGTTTTTCCTTTATAAAAAGCTTTTTCCCCTTGAGCCATAATAACCATATAAGCCTCATAAGAAATGGCCTTTACTTCTCGCATATTGAGTTTTACTTTCTTGCTATGCCTTGCAACAATTTTCTGAAGAACCCGTACCACATCTACAATACAGTCTTCATCCATTAAGCACTTAGACGGAAGCATTACATCTATGGAGTATATCCTTTTATAATATAAAATTATTACTAATACTATTATTACAGGAATAGCAAAAAATAAAGAGTATTGTAGTATTGTCATTTTTACGTATAATCAATTAATATCTTATACTTCAATTCTTTTGCTTCATTTTTTTAGTTTTCATCTTTTTGCGGATAAACATCTGTGATCAGAGTCAACACCTTGCTTGAAAGATGTGGCCTCCCATTCACTGATAGCTTGGGACAGTGCAATGTATCTTTCCTTCTCTTCCTCGTTTAGCAACTCCATATCACCCAAGTTTGTACCTTTAGCAGTAAGGGCTTCCATCTCAATCTGATAAGCACGAAATTCCTTTTCGCTATATATTTTCATAATAACGATATTGGTTTATACAAAAGCCGTTGCCGCCTTTTTTAGTTTATCAGCCACATCATTCAACGCATCAGCCAACTGGTGTAATTCACCAGAAGTAAATGTTGCAGATTTACCATGCACTTCATTGCCATTAATACGTTGATGTAACCATGAAGCCGATTTGCCAAAATAGGTTTTTGCAAACTCGGATACAGAAATGAATGGCAATGTCTCAGATAATATCTTACGTACTTCTATTCTTTGCTTCAAAAGCTTTATATCCTCAATATCCTTATGTATTCTGGCAAAGTCCTCCGTAACAGCAGCTTGAAGTTCTGCTTCATCTTCCGGACGTATTGAGTCAAAAAAGGCTTGCATTTCGCGCTCTGCCTTTTCTTTATCGGCTCCCTTACTTTTGATGCAAGCTTCTTTTAGTCTGAAAAATTCTTCTTTTACTCCCATAGCTTCTAAGTTTTAGGTAATACATATAAATGAATGAAGATAAGGAAGCCGCCTGGCCGGGCAGCTCCCTCTTTCTACCGGATAGCGGAAAGACGTTGAATTTCCAATTTGAGACATTCAATTTCAGCATCCAGTACCGATTTTCTATATCCCAGCCCAATGAGCCGGTGATAATTTCGGAGGTAGTAGTTGAGATTCTCAATCAACTCTTCTACCCGCGCTTTTAGCGCTTCTTCATCAGTCATCCAAAGAGCTCTTTTGTTTGACACTACAAAGATAAAGAAATTATTATCGATAGCAAAATATTTCGATAATAATTTCTTTATCAAGATGAAAATAATGCAAATTAGATGCTTTTTAAAAGGAAGCAATTATTGATTTGTTACATATTTATATTTTACAAGGTCGTTCAAGAAGTGCTCCGGAGAATCAGCACGCACCACGTTTCCTGTCTGGTCATAATATCGGTCCGCAAAATGGTACATGTATTCTTGGTCCGTACATTCACTGTCAAAACGACTGGATTCACGCAGCTTGGTTACAAAATCGGATGCACAGGTGGCGGTAATTGTACCGCCGTCCTGTAAAGTGTAAATTGTTGTCATTATCTTGCTAATTTTTTAGTTCTAAGTTTGAAAAATATTTTTTGCGCGGCAGTTGCAAAAGGTATATTCGAAAGTTGGCATCCTGCATCAACCGTCCCTTGTTGAGCAAAGGTAATCATGTTTGCCACAAATCGAATCCAATTTTCCATTTTTGTGAAATTGATTGTCCCACTATGCTGGCGGAATTCAACTGTACGGTGTCGGGCGTAAGCCTCAAGGTTTAATTTACGGTACCGGTCGTTGTTAAAAACTGAACGAAGCTGCTCCACACTTTGAGCTCCCCAAATACGTTGTTCTGAAATGCCTAAAAGGGATTTACAATAAGAATTTTGACGGCGGGAATGAGGCATAAAAGCATCAATTATTGATTCAAGACGGCGATATGTTATTGCCAAGTTACGCCAGGTTTCAATAGTGAAGTCTGCGGCATCCATATGTATGTGTAACCCGCAACTATCATTGACTTTTACATCGCAATAATCAAGTACCCAGCAAACCTTTTGAAGTTGCTGTAACCCGGCTTCTCCTTCCAATACAGGACTGACCAATTCAAAAGTATTATTTCCGGTAAGGCTTCCGTCCGTTACCAATTTCCAGTGGCTTCTGGTGTTATGGTTGTAACCTTCAACCGCCACATCAATACCTGCCTCACGAAGTTCTTGGGCAAGGCGATTTCTATCGCAGTTATATGCTTCAATCTCTACCCCGAAACGACGGTTGAATGTGTAGTCTATTTCGCTATGTGTCGTAGCCGGTTGGTTAAAGTTTCCGGCTTCAAGCATTTTTTTATAGACGTTCTGCACGAAACCGTAATTGCCATTGGTCACTAAGTCTGCCACTTGGCGGCGGGTATAGCCTAAAAGAAGGAGCTGTTGGATCTTCGCCGTTTTCGTTATATTCTGGTTAAGAATATTTGTAACTTGTTCGTTCATAATGTTTTATCCTTTATTTATTGTACTGCTAAGATAACACTATACTTACGAACAAAGTAGTACTAACTCATTTATTATAAGCCTGTTAGATTTGTTTAGCTTGAGATAAAAAATGATTATTTTCTACGGAAATAATAGATGCCTGCCACAACAAGAGCAAAAACTATATATGGTATAAATGGCTGATACCAAGGTAAATGTTTTATTTGATAAGTAGTATCCTCTATCTTCTTTCCCACCAATTGCTCAGAAGTGGTATCAGAATTACAAGCAAGCTGCCTCTCTTCAACCGTAGAATCAACTTTGGAAGCAGAAGAAAAATCTAAATCAGTAATAGATTTTATAGAGCCATGCTTGGTCGTATCTCCTGGTTCCAATGGATAGAATTCAATGACTCGTGCCCGGAGTTGGGCATCCTGGGCAGTTAATTTACGGGTGAGCTTATTTTTAATATCAACAGAATTATTATTGGTTTCTCTTAAATACTGCATGGATATGTCAGAATGTGAGGATCCTGATCGCGAGCTTCGACAGCCTACGATCAGGAAAGATAATATAAACAGTATGAAGAAACTATTTTTTAAATTCATGGCCGTATCACAACATTGCGTAAGAAATTACTAAACTCGCTCCGCACATCGAAACAGGGACATGCCTTGATATATTCAGTCGGTTCAACTTCGCCGCTACCATCTATATCGGGTGATGTATCTCGATGACCGAGTAATTCAATAATAGGGTACTCTTTACAGAGTTTAGCCACCAAATCACGAAGTGCGGCTTTTTGTTCTGAAGTTCGGGTATCCGCCGGCTTACCGCTGGTATCCAGCCCGCCGATATAACAAATACCGATACTGTGTTTATTGTAAGACAAGCCAGAGAACCCTTTCGTATTACAATGTGCCCCGTCAATAGACAACGGCCGGCCATTCTCCACCGTACCGTCCAAATCAATCACAAAATTGTAGCCAATCTGATTAAAACCGCGTGCCCGATGCATACGGTCAATGTCCTTAGCTCGTAAATCCTGTCCGGCACGTGTAGCCGAACAATGAATAATAATAGCGTCAATGGTTTTCATCTTTCTTTTCTTCCTTTCTAAAAATCCGTAACTGATACCGGTAATCCACCCCGAACAGTGCGCCGGCAAAAGTGCTGACTTCACCGTAAGCTACCAACACTGAATTATCTATTTCTCCTGTCGGTTCTACCCAAAAGCCGCAGAAAATAAGTACCATACCAGCAACTGAAAGAAAAACAGCCACTGCAAGTTGAATGGTAAGTTTAGCTTTGGTTATTCTCATAAGCCTTCTGTTTTTTATGCTAAGATATTGGAGATTTTTTATTGCATAAAGGACGCTTTTACATTGAACAAATCCGGAGTCTCCGAAGTCAACATAAGCGTCCAGCCAATTGATTTGAATTCCGGAGAAACAAAAGGAACAATATCCTGCTGATCGGTAATCGTTCCTCCCCATGGTAATAACTTTTGCTCGGAATCCTCTATGAGTTTTTTTCTGCAGGATGCAAGTTGAAACAAGGTTTTATCCGAAGCTATACATACCTCCATGATATCAGCATTATCCGGAACTTTCATAGCAATAGTCACTGCCAATTTCTGAACATCAGAGATGGAATTATGCGAATCACGATTGGACGTAAATTCTCCGAAATCAATAAATAAGTAGCTACCGGTTATACAATCTACCCGTTTCTTTACGTCATCATATGACTGTCCAAAAACAAAACTTCCAATATCGGGAAGTAAAGGATCCGGCAGATGATTTACATATTCCAGCAACTCCGCATACTCTGTATATGGGCTTTCTCCATTGATAAACATAGACAACACCCCTTGTTTTTGGGGATATCTGGCAAAATATTTAAATAGCTGTAGTATCATAATATCTGGCTGATTATGAAAATTGGTAATCCTGTTTCTTTTTCAATATCTACATTCTCCATTTTTGCTGCATGCAAGCTGCGGACAGTATCTATAAGTTTTTTTCGAAGGATGGTAAGATATTGGATGACATTCATCTGCTCAACCTTATCAATATCGCCAAGCCCGTCTGCACTCAGATTATATAATGATTCCAAAGCGCCAGTAACAATGGTAGACTGCCTTGTTTCTTTAGCTTCTGTAAGCAACCTGAATTGTGTCTTTGTAAACAGATAATTTACAAAAGCCTGGAAATTAAAGGCTATTGCCACTAAAGTATTGTCGGGAACATGGGCAAACCGTTCAGCTAATTCATGTGCTCCTTCCGAAGAATATTTTTCCGGATAATACAGAACAGCAGCAAGTAAGGGCAACTTATCTTTTGTACAACCTATCAGTGCTTTGGCTTCAATAAATTGTAATGCAGTCAGTGAACAGGTCAGATAACCATACCTTGTATCAATTTTGTAGCTGCTGTAGAATTCATCATCTATTTCGATGAAAGGCACTAACTGCTTACAAAAGCATGAATCTACAGTATACCGGTAGTCCAGTTTCTTAAGATACTTGGATATAGTGATGCCCGGTAACCGGTGGGGTGGAATACGTTTGCATAATTTTCGGGTCTCATCGTCCAATTCTCGAAGTGCACTATCATTGTCAGGGTATTCAATCCGGAAAGGAAAAGTGATTTGCTCGGCAAGCCATGCAAGGTTTTGATACCCTTCATCGGTTTTAATTTTCTTAATATCCCATCCCATTGTCCGGCAGATATGGCGGACACGCACCATTGCAATGGATAATTGGCCGTTTGCCATATTTTGTATATCCTGAATAAGTGAGGCATACAAATAGGGATCTAATTTCTCCCATGAGTTGGATATACTGTATTCCTCACCTCGAACTAAGAATTTGATTGTATCTTCCATCATGCCATCAGGTATATTTTGTCATCAGGACGGTTAAACGATGTTTCAGTGTCGACAGAACTGCCGGAACCGGAAGAAAGTATAAGGTCAATGTCCATTAAAGAGTTCTTCACTTCGTCAGCCAGCGATGTTGCCAAGTCGAGCATTCTACTTTGCTCATCTTTTCCGGAACGGCTGGCAGTTGTATCATCAAACAAAGACCGAATTGTCGGTGGAAATTCAATGATGTCAAATCTTCGCAAAGCTATTGCAACCGTTTGTTTTGCCAGGCACCGTTGGAGCACAGAGATAACCTCTTCGTTTTTGGCAGAGCGTTCAAAATAAGAGTCCATACCGTCATCCAAAGCTTCTTTTTGCAAAGGAATTGTCCGGAAGAAAAATAAGTACGACATATCAATAGGATATAAGGAATCAAACTTATCGGCAGTTTTTATTTTTAAAGCCGATAGCATCTTGCAGTAACGGGTCTCTTTCCACTTTTCAGATACATTTCTTTCTGAGGACAACAACTGTATGAGCGTATCCATTGCATTGAAATAGTTATCTGTATATGCCCGTCGCATAGCTTCCTGCTCATGTTTATATATGTCGATTTCGTTTTTTCGACGGCTGATGACGTCGAATATCATCTGCTTGGCAAGTGTCAGGTTTGCCATGGCTGAGCATAATGCTTCTTTGGGCTCTCCGGCTTTACCCGCCACTTCATCGTACACCTCTTTGGATAAAATGATTGAAATTTGCTTCTTGGCAGAAAGAGCGGATGAATTCAAGTCCTGGAAGCTGACATTGCTTTCGAGGTATGGAGAATACTTACGAAACTCCGCTACCGTAGAAAATAGTTCTTCTAATATAATCATGATTGTTGGGTATTAAGTCTGTTCTTAGGTGAAACTTCTTCCTGGCGTGCCGGAACTTCCCGATAATAACCGATGCGATAGCCTTGTGCATACAGTTCCGGGAAATTTACCGATATCGCCAGATTGAACGGTTCGGAACAGATTTCGTCTTCAGAAGAAAGCGACATTATGTAAATCAAATAATTGTAGTACGCGTCTGCACCCGATTTGGAGATAACCCCGTCTTTACTTACGCTCGATATGGACGAGTCGAGTCCTACACTGGAAAGTAATACTTCATCAGCGCGTTTATCGTATGCAATCAATGCATCGATGTACTCCTTGTACTTCAGATCTACAGTTTCAATCTTCCAACGCTCTTCTTCGCCTTGACTGTTTTTAAAGCTTATAGTAGCATAAGCCTTGCCTTGGTTGTCAGCTCCAGACAGATAACTTGATATTTTCCGGAGTTCTGTCTGAAGAAACTTGATTAATGTCGATTCCCTGAATTCTGTACCAATGTCGATACCATTATACTGCATCAATTTCTCACCATTTTTTTGCAGCTTCTTGTTTTCATCACAAAGTTTACTGATTTGTGTACGCTTAGATTCAATCCATGCATTAGGAATCACAATATGAATTTTAGCAGCAAGAGAGTTACGGAGAAATGAATTAATGTAATCTGCCGTTTCGTTAGAACCTTTAATATAAGCGCGTGTACCTTGATGAGTCTCATTCACTCCGTAAAAATCATCAACGGATTTTTCCCTATGATGGGAGATTGCCGCATACTTATATTTAGCAACCTCTGCCGGGTTGAATTTGGGATATATCCGGAATGTAGATATCCCATATCCCCAACGTCCTACTGCTATATGTTTGAAATCCTTATAATAAACGACATCAGTAGCAACATCTTTCTTTGTAGTGGCCAAACGACAATGTTTGTTTTCCATGGCTTCAAGTCCTGCTATGGGAACAGTACCCCTGTCTTTTCCTACCGTAAAACGTATTTTTACGAAAAAATCATAGAAGTAATAGTAATTCTTGATGATTGCTTTAGCAAACTCTTTATGATCGCATTCTATTCCGCGTTGTTTCCAACTGTTGAGCCAATCGGTGATTTCGGGACAATCCACCCATTCTTTCGTTAATTTACCATCAATTATTTTAGGTATATAGACACAAGGGCCATGTCCATACAACATTTTAATTTGCTTACTTATCAATCTTGGCAGCAGACGGTTCTTCTTTATATCCGAAGTAATTTCTTCACACTTCATATTGTTGTATCCACGACTGCACACTTGGAAGCCTTGAATACTTTGCCACCGAGGTTCTGAGATACCGGCATCCGCATGTAGTGGAAAGGCAGGATCCGGTCCAAGCAAAGAGGCTCGTGGAGTGTCTCCAATTTGGAAAGAGATCACATTGTCTTCATCTAAATAGCAACCGTAATTGCCTATCATTTTAAGGTCATTCTTACTCATAACCAGTCTATTTTATGTAATTTAAATCCATCTTGTGGAAAGCCCATATAGCGGATAAGAATACGATAGCACATCTTAGGCTCGCCATTATTGTCAGTAAACAGAAAGAGATTGTCGCTGTCGATACTGAAACGCTCTTCCGGCAACTGTGTCCTCCATTTGCATCCTTCTTTTATAGTCAATTTAGGTATAGCTATCCCTCTCTGCCTTGAGCATGGGAAGAAAGCAATGGTAAAGTTACCATTTGGTAGCTTAGACATTTCTTTTGCCCATTGCATTGCTTGGATACCACTTAGTTTTATTTCCATGCCCGAAATTATGTTGTTTTTATGCATCGGAAAAGGACGCAAACCTCCGTTATCATATTTCCCGAAAGAGGGAAGAGGTTGCCTTGCATACCCAATTCTCAGCGGTGCGTGCAGGTTCGGTCGGTATGGTGAAATAAGGATTTTATTTTCAAAATATTAAATCATTGTTTATTAGTGATTTGAATATCATTTCAATGTCAATCCTTGTCATTATTATACCTCTATCAACTTGTTTTTATATAAAAACAGAATGTTATATGGATATATTATCCGGTAAATTATCCGGCATTGAGGATAATTCACTTTGAACTTTATTGCCGTACCTGCCAAAAAGCAAGTAAATAAGCGCACTGGGTAGTTGGGTTGTAAGCCCGGCTTGTTGCTTTAATGGTACTTTCTTTTCTGATGTCTTATCAAGTTCTATGCGCCCTTCAGTTTTCTTCAATGGTGAAAGCATAATAGCACTACAAAGGTTCTTACATTCATTCTCATCAATCAAAACTTCGGGTAGAACATTACTTCGCCCGCCGAATATAAGAAGGAGTAATTTGAATTGTTGCCAATAATAGATTGTAGACTGTCCCTCATTCATCAGTTCCACCTCAAAACCATAACTTTCCAATTCCCGTTTTAGCGCACGACTATCAGTCGTTATTTGCTCCAACTCTTCACGACGTTTATTACCTGCCCGGTCCGGATACAAGATAATGCGTTTATTCAAAGCATCTGTACCGAAAAACTCATAGAATTGACGTGCGAGTTCCGGTTGCTCTTCCGGATAACAGCAATAAAACTCCTTAATGATACGGAGCCTACGGCCATATTCTTTTTCCTGACCTACAACCAAGCTGGAGAAGTGACCGGGGTCATACCCAACCAGCAATTCATCGCGTTTATCATAGTGTAATAAATAGCGCGCAGTAAGGATAAAGTGCTCCCGCAAGTCCAACCGCAATATAAACTCATAAATGTAACTATCAGCATACTGATGCTTCTCCCTGTTGTAGTTAGCGAAGAATTTGTTAATGACCTCTTTATGGCGGATGGCGCATATAGAAGTCAAAAACTCATCCATATCCAAAGTTTCAAGCTGTGTCTTGAAAAACTTCGGACCAAGTATATCCTTATTGCAGAAAGAACTTGCACGCACATAGAGAGTAGCGTTCCGTCGCATATCTGCCAGGCGGGGTTGCCAAAGAGCGATAATACGGTCTTGCTTGATGATATCCAAACGAACATGCTCCAAAGTAACAGGGTTGGTTATTTCTCTCTGCGAATTTAACAGCTTGTATTTTTGATAAATAGCTTCATTTACATGAAGTGCCACTGTAGATATTTCTTCCAGGAGTTTACGATCCATGTGACGTTCGTATTCCTCAAACCAATCATCTTCTCCCAAATCAACACGTGCCGTATCAGATACACCTGTAATACCTTGGTAATATGGAGAACGACGGATTTCGGCACTAGCTCCACGAAGAGAAGGAAACAAACGGGTCTTCAATTTTTCCCCTTTATTGTGTTTCATCTCCTCAATAATGGCATGGACTGCAGAACGGCCGGCTACAGATTCAGGCTGATCGGAACTGACCAACTGGATATGATGCCCATCACGAAAAACAACGGAGTGCTTGGGGTATGAGATTGGATAACGCGGTCTGCGGAAATGTGATGGCAGTTTAGCTTCGCCAACCACATAATCAATACCGTATTCGAGCATTGGGCGAACTTTCCCACCTACTGTTACTTCCTTGGAGAAATAGGCTTGTAGATTGGGCCATACATTGGTCATCAAAGCAACGTAGGTTTTATGCACTAAGAAAGATAGTTCTCCCGGCATGTCATTGGCCACACGAATAATTCGCGGGCCGGTAATACCCTCCGTTTTTCCACCGGCACGTGCCACCTCTGCAAATACATTGTTTGAATCGATTACATTTACCAATATCTGCATTTGGTTCATGTAGTAGCGCTCAAAGCTGTTGTTATATTCTGTTTCCATATCGGATTGTTTTATTCTTCGTTTAGCTCCTCATATTCCGCTTCCTGAATATCAGCGTCACGTAGAAGGCGTTTCTTTTCCACCTTTTCAATAGGCAGGCTATCAATAAGATTAAGGTAGAAGCCTTTATTATGTTTGGCAGCAATTTCCTTTAGTGAGGCTTTGCTGTATCCTAGATCTTCCGGAGTGAGTTCTGGTGAAATGAGAAAGACGATGCCAAGGTTACGGTCAGCTTCGGCAATTTCGGAAGCCCGACGGCGGCATTCTAAAGCGGCAGCATAACATTTTCCCTGGTTCTTGTAGTCTCCGGCAGCTGCACATAATTTGGCAAGGTCCTCATACTTATCGGCGTAGTTAGACTCCCACACTTTGATAGATACATTATTGTCTATATTAAAATAATTGATAGCTGCATAAATACGAGCCTTGCAAGTCCGTTCATCCACATTGATGTGTTGTTGGGCATTAATGCGCTGGCGTAGCTGTTTAGCTGCACGAGTTATGTTGCGTTCATATTCGTAAATCTCAGCAGCCCATTGGAGCTGTTTCAAAAAGACTTGTACTTCCGCCGGAATACCATCACATTTCCCGGTAGTGAGAAAAGCTGATATCAGGTCAGGATGTATCTTATCAAGAGCGTCAAGTTGTGTCATATTCCAAAAAGTTTATTTCTTAAGTCCTTTACAATCCGTTCTTGCTTCCGGGTTTCCAGTGTTTCAATAGCTGACACATCTCCAGTTTCGGCTTTCTTGGCAAGTTCTGCATCAATATTATATTCACCAAGGGCACTACCATTACGGTAAGCATCATAATAGACGTCTCCAGGCATTGTAATGCGAATACCGAGAGCTATTTTTTCTTTTCCACGTAATCCAAGCAAATTACAAATGCGTTCGGGAGAATATCCCAGTGCGCCAAATGTGCGCACTTGAGATACATATTCATCTCCTAACAAGGTGATCTTATCAACATCAGAAGTAGGTGTTATACCGTTATTCATATTCTTTTTCAATTTCATTGATAAACTTGTATATCTGAAATATCACCTGCGGAACCATAGCATTTCCATAGGCTTTTATAGCCTCAGTACGCCATTTTACATAAGGATTTCTTCTATGGGTATAGCTGCTTCCTTTATAAACGGAAGTAAGATCCAATAAGTCGGAAATCCCATCATTTCCTCCACAAATAGGGGGTTGAGTTGGGAAGTTCTCCCAGTACCGTAGTCCGCATGTATCTCCCCTCTTAAACTCGCTCTTTGAAAAGCGGTCTGTTTCCGGGTTGAACCTCCCTTCCAATCTGAGGCTGTCGGTGTATTCATCAAATGGAATATCCTTCCGAGTCCGACACTCCCGTTCGTTCCGTTCTGATTCACTTTCCGAAATGTCCCGTTCTTTGTCTGGATAAACTGATCGTTCTGTCCGATTACTGCACCAATGGAACTGTCCACAGCTTGAGGAGTAGGAAGAAGAACTCCATAGACCAGTTGGCTGTATAGGCTGTTGTACGTTGTCCCGTTCCGGTATCCTTTTCTGCGTGTTCTCTCTTTCAACTTCTCCGGAGGTTCGCAATGTTGAACAGTTGTCGGTGTTTGTAATAAATTCATATGGATATATTCCGCTATCCCGACTTGCTTGCTGTTCGGTCCTCTTTTTTTGTAATCTGAAGCTGTTATTGTAGGCAATAAACCAGACTCGATCTCGTCTATGGGGCGCACCGACGGCACAAGCCGGAATAACCATCGGTTGGACATCATATCCTTCGGCTTCAAGGTCTTTGCAGATTGTTTCGACGACGAACTCCTGCTCAACCGTACACTCCGAAGACGGCAAGCCTTCCATGTTAGTCTTTTTGCCGGGCTGTACCATTGAGAGGATGCCAGCAACATTCTCACCAACAACCCAAGGTGGTCGAACTTCCCGTATGGCACGTTTAAACTCAGGCCAGAGGTAACGGTTATCTTCCGCTCCTTTTCTCTTTCCTGCCACACTGAACGGTTGGCATGGAAATCCTCCTGTAAGGACATCAATTTTTCCTTGCCATTTTCTAAAATCTGTTTTCGTGATATCGTCATAACTTGTTGAATTATTAAACCAATATTTAAGAACTTGTTTGCAAAATGGGTTAATCTCGCAATGGAAAGCATTTTCCCAACCCAGCCAATGTGCAGCCAATTCCGGCGCACCTATCCCGCTGAAAAGTGAGGCGTGTCTCATTGGGATATGATTTTAGCTGTTTGTTCTGCATTCAATACCTTACCGCAGCGTTCCAAACTAACCGACTGTTCCGGAAACATGGTACAATACCTGCGAATAGTAGCTGTAACATAACGCGGATCAATCTCCATTGCATAACATATACGGTCAATCTGCTGACAAGCCATGAGAGTCGACCCAGATCCTGAGAAAAAATCTACCACGACCTGACCTGAAGTACTGGAGTTTGATATCGGATAAGCCATAAGAGCAATCGGCTTCATTGTCGGATGGATAGCATTGCGCTGAGGTTTGTCGAAATTCCAAACAGTGGTTTGTTTACGATCAGAGTTCCATTGATGTCCGGCACCTGGTTTCCAACCATAAAGACATGGTTCATGTTGCCATTGGTAATCTTGCCGTCCCATGACCATAGAATTCTTCACCCATATACAACATTGTGCGATTTTAAAACCGGCTTTACGAAGCGATGCACGAAAATTTTCCCCTTCACTATCTGCATGGAAAATATAATAAGATCCCCCTGGTTTAAGTACTTCATACATAACTGAAAACACTTGCTTAAGGAATGTGGCAAACAAATCGTTCTCCATAGAATCATTTTGAATAGTAAGTTCCGCTTCTGTACCCCCTTCGTAATTTACATTATACGGTGGATCCGTAACACATAAATCTGCACGCTGCCCATTCATCAGGGTAGTGACATCAGATTTAGAACGGCAATCTCCACACATTAAACGGTGATTTCCAAGTAACCAAACATCTCCCGGCTGGGCGAAAATCCCTGTGGTGTCTTCTGATGACGGAATAGCAAAATCGACATCATCTTCCATAATACTGTCTGATTCATGTTCTTGGGCAAACAAAGGTGATACCCCAAAGTCCATAGTCTTCACTTCATAGCCAAGATTAAATCGTTGAAGTGTATCGGAGTCAATATTATATTTCTTGAATAAAAGCGTATCCGGATTTTTAATGGCAAATTCAGAATTATAAGCTGCAATTTCTTCTACAGCTTCTTTCTTGTCTGCTGCAAAGATGGGTTCATAAGGAATTTCCGGGATTGTAAATCCGGACTTACGTAATGCGAGCAGTGCTTTCCGCCTCTGATGGGCATCGATAATCCAGAGCTTGCCATCCGGATCCTGCCAGGCTTTGAATGCATACTTGAAACCGCGTGTAATGATGAGCATCTGCAGTTTCGATAACTTATCAGGATCAGATTTCTTGAAATCTTCCTGAAGCTCTAAGAACGAATCCAGCGGGGCAGTAGGTAAACCACCCAAATTAAATACTTCTATTAGCTTTTCCATTTTACTTTTGAATTTGAAAATCTTGTAATATTGTTTTAAACAGGGCTTCTCGCTCGCGATGACGACGGAGATTTTCCCTATCTTGAGTACGTCGGCCTATACGGTCGGACCTTTTCAAATAAGACTCGTATCTGCGAATGTTATCCGTTACATTCTTATGTAAACGCAAGAACTCTTGCGTATCCGTTTTCAATAGCTTTTCCAATTGTGCTCTCTCTGACTGGTGAGCTATAAGTGGATGAATATAGAGAAACTTCCCAGTGTCGTTGAACGATTGCAGCTCATCGAATGCCTGCAGATTCCGGATACGAAGTTCTACCATGTCCATGATATCACGCTTCGTCGGTTTCTTATCCAAACATTCGTCGAGCTGCTTCATTTGTTTCCATGTAACAACACGATCATTATAAATGAGTGTTGCTATTTGGACTTGCGGGTCGAAGAGGTTGTCCCAGTCGATTTGCGGGTACTCTTCTTGCTTTTGGATTTTACGGGAGCTTGAGACTTCTCTTTTTTTTTCTCTTCCTCCAAAGCTTCTTCAGCTATCTCGGCGCGTGCTTCAGCTTCTTCTTTTGCTTCCTCAGCTTCCTCAAAGTTGGCTTCTGCTTCCTCAGCTCTTTCAATAGCTTCCTCTAATTGTTGCTGTAGTTCACCTTCTCCGTTTTGAGGAGTGTCACCGACACTGTCGGTAACCGTTACCGGTTGTTCGTGTTCCTCTACCTTGGAAGAATCAATTGGAGTTCCAGCTGTTTGAACTGGAGGAGTCTGACTATCAACCGTAGTAGTTGCTTGAGCAGTAACATCAACTGTGGAAGGATCAATTGGAGTTTCAGTTGTTTGAACTGGAGAAGTCTGACTATCAACTGTAGTAGTTGCTTGAACAGTAACATCAACTGTGGAAGGATCTACAGTCATTGTTTCAGTATTCATCTTAGAACGGCGGAACTCACGAATTTCTTCACGCGTGGAATAATCCAACAAGCTGTAAAGAATATCATTAGCATATCGTTTAGAATTCCGGGAATAGGTAGAGATTATCGGAAGATTAGGTTGCTTTTGTATGAGCAATTCAAGGTCATATTTCGCGGCATCCGGATTAAGGAGCGCATTGAAATGCTTCTTTTTTTCTTTAAAACTGTACATAATGAAAAGATTTATATCTTACAAGCTAACGCACTAAAAATTAACGTAGTATGTCAGCTTGCAAGAATGGTTCTTATTAAGCTGTCTGGACACGACTTCCCTCAACTTCAATAAGGGTGGAAGGATCCAATACCTGGAAAGTAATGGAAGAACCTGCTTTAGCAGTCCATGTTGCACCGTCAATCAGAATGAATGCACTGCTTTCCGCAATAGTAGCAGCTTTATCCGTACCTGTACCCTCAAGAGTGATATAACGTCCTTTATCATTTGCCGTCAACCCGTCAACTGTGGAAATGGCATAAGTTGCTTCACTTCCATCAGGAATTGCATAACGATTATTGGCCGGTTTAATCGTCAGTTTAGTAGCATCCGCTGCGTGCGAAGCTGCCGGCACTCTAATAATATCACCGACATACTTGTAGTACTGGTCAATGCTGGTACGTTTAAAGGTGAAGGTTATATAACGTCCATCTTTGTCATTTTTAGCTTCGAAAGATGATAATACCATCGGACGGTCATAATTGCCAAGGATATACCACTGTGTTTCACCGACCTCTTTGAAAATTATAATAAACTTACCACCTGCATGCTGCTCTACAAAGTCAAGTAACTGGTCACGCATACCACCCATGATAATGGCGAAGTTATTTTCTCCACTGGTCGTGATATCGCCTTTTTCACCCGTAGCCGTAAATGTAGGAATGTCATGCGCTATGAAGTATTTCATATATTGTCCTTCTTTCATCGGAATCGTGCTAATTTCCCTATTCGCGTTGGGCAGAGGAAACGCTACATCCGGATTTACCTGATCAATATCAACCAAATAGACCTTATAGGCTATGTTAGAGCCATGGGTCTTACGGTCGGATACATCATCAACGTCACCTATAGCCATCAATGCAGCCATCGTTGTACCGGAGAAGCCTGTAATTCCCAATGTAGAATCAGGTTCAAGAATCATACCGACAACAAATACCAGTGCGATGAGTGTCATCAGTGAGAGAAAAAAGCGGAGTTGTATTCTACGAGCCGCCTTGTTTCCTTTAAGAAAAGGATCTGAAATTTTTCTTGCTTTCATATCAACAATTAAATTAGTTAGTTTTGAATAAATAAAAAGGGCGGGCTATCTTTACCCGCCCCATGTCATCTAAAAACAAACAGATTACCTTATACCGGAATTATCTGACACCGGGAACATTAGGCTGCAATTCAGCATTGACCTTACGTACGCCGCCTACCTGCCGTTCCAGTTCCAGGAAATTCCCCTTACTGTTCAGGATTACCATAATGTAATCACCGACTTTGGTCGGAGTATAAGCAGCTGTGATATCTGCAAATTTTCCCGTCTTGGCAATAGTAGTAGCATTATCCGTATCGCCACATTCGATAATATATGCCACTCCTGCCTTGGCATTGGTAATATCAGTTATGGCTTTAGCTGCAGTATTGGCTGTGGTTACTTGCCAGAAACCTTTTGATGCGTCCATAGTAGTTGCATCCGCTGCCATATCTACAGCCGGTTTGTTCATGAAGATCTGCTGCCATTCATAGTTATTGGCTTTCAGTTTATCCAAACTGTCGAAACGACGGCCGGTAAAGGATGCAGAACAACCTTCTTTCCAAGTGGACCAGGCTTTGACAAGTTCCATGTCTTCCTTATACTTGATGGAGAGCATTTCACCCGGTACATCTTCCAAGAACTGAAGGTTGCCGGGGATATCCATGAACATGAACGGGAGCTGTCCCAGGTAAGGTAGCCACACGATACGCATATTAGTGTCAGGAACTATGTGCAGATAACTGTTCGGGCCGGTGAAGTCTATATCCTTGCCATACTTGGTGCGGATATTCTTAATCCACCAAGGCTGATGCATCTTATTAAGGTAAAGAACATGGTTATCCAAATCCATATCTTCCGTACAAGAAGCTGTAACGTCACCGAGAAACTCCTGAACGGCGTCCAGCATATCAGAAGCCGTATAAGAACGGTACTCTTCATTGTCATGAGACAGGATCTTGAATTCATGCATGTAGCGGATAAGCGTGTAAATAATACCTGTACCCGCATTGAGATAACTGCCGGCAACACCGGTTTCCGGTTTCACATAAATACCGCGCATACGACGTTTATTCTGTTCTACCTGGGCAGTCTCCAAAGAGTTCAAAATACAGAACTCTATCATATTCCACTTGATAGGATCCGAACCTTCCTTATTCAGATAGGCAATGTACATGCGTTCCAACTCTTTCATTGGACCAAACTTGAGTTTGATCATGGCATCATCTACATGCCCCATCTCGTTTTCAAGTTTCATGTCACCTTTCCAGATATCACCTTGCTGATAAGCCTGAGAAACTTCTGAGAAGAAAGCGTTGAATACGAGGTCATGATCTTGGATACCGTAACGTACCGGGAAATATTGCGTGAGATCGCGTTTCGCGAGTACACGAGCAATCAAAGCATCTTGACGGAGTACTACATGTTGGTTACCTACACCTGCTGTATTAACACCTTCATAATCCGTAGCAAATTCACCAGCAGCCAGGCGCTTGGCGTCGAGCATACCGTTGGCGTGCAGGTAAACATAACGCTTCTGCAAGGAACGGGAGAAAGCAACAGCTTGTTTGCGGAACGATGCACCTTCAGTCTCTTCATCCCAGGCTCCCAAAGAAGCAGCTGCCGAAGGATTGAGGGTGATTTTGTTCCAGCGTTCGCTCATTGCGAACATCGGACTTTCAATACCAAAAAGGAACTGAGAACGGTCGGCGGGACCGGTAAAGGAAACAGTAGAAGCGGTAACCGTATGTGCCGGAACATCATCGGCAGCGCGGTTATTCATACTGTTTACCAAGCCTTGTACGGCAGTAGCAAGTTGCACAAGACCTTCACCTGTGATAGGCTGATGGCTTGCTGTCTGGGCTGCTGTAGTTCCAGCTCCATTATTTTCAGTTCCCGGTTCCTCTGTAGCAGAGGATTGCATAGGATTGATAATACCGTCAAGTATCGTTTGTACTTGGGTTATCTGTTCAGGAGAAATTACATTTGCCTGCTGTTCCACATGGTATGCAGCCAGATCATCTTGTAAAGTAGCTTGATACTCCTTCTCGTAGGAGTTCACAATCTGTGCCCACTCCTCATGGGTGAGCTGATTGGCTTTTGCTTTATCCCACAATTTCAACTTTTGCAGGACAGTTTGAAGTTTTTCTTTAAAATTCATGATGAATTGAGATTAAGTTATAAATAGTTGAGAGCACTTTTCTTTATTTTCTCCAATTCGGAATATCCATTACCGAGTTCTACCGCTTTGGCAATGACCTCAATAAAAGTCATGGATGCGTCAATAAGCCCTTTTTCGATAGCCTGCGGTGTACTGAATGTTTCGCCACGAAATACAGAATCGTCTTCGGGCAGGTTACTTAATTGTGGACGTTCCGCCAAAACGGCAGAAAGGAACTGCTCATTGAGCGGATCCAGGTCTTCTTTTATATACTGTTCAGGTTTGCCATTTAACAGGTCCTCACTTTTCTTGTTTTTCAGATCGGATTTTGAAGCACGAGCCACGATACGCTTAATACCCATTTTCTCGAACCAGCCATCGTAGTTGAAGGCTTCAAGCATAGTACCGATACAACCAATCGTATCGTTGGATGTAAGTGAAGCGATAAAAGAGGAGTGGCAAGTAATGTAATAGCAAGCAGAACAATTGTACTGTTCCACTAAAGTAACAATAGGCTTGTTTAACGAACGCATCGTTTCACTAAGCCGGTCAAGATACCAGGCTTCACCACCCGGAGAGTTGACATGCAGCAAATGGCATGTTATAGCAGGATTTGCTTCCGCTTCCAGCAAATCATATTCAAACTGTTTACTGGAAAAGTACCAACGACAATCCGCAGTAATAAATCCCCAAATACGATGATAAGCAATACTTCCTTCCGGCAGATCCTCAGAGGAAAAGTTATCAGTGATTGTTATACCTTGAAGTTCCGAACGGGCTACTATATTTTTCAAAAGAAGAGAGAGAGCTTTCTGTGATGTCTCTTTATAGGTAGGCGGATCATCATCGAAAAAGAAAGAGGTTGGCTGCTGGTCATCAGCAGTGACTAAAGGAAAAGCCTCCATCATGGCAGAAGCAAAACCTTCTGCCGTAATAAGAAGCTGATGAGGATTTAATGTAAGAAGCTGACGTAGATAAGTTCTGTTCATTGCATATCTTTTCAGCGAAGATAGGTAGCATTCAGAACAGGGTGAAGGACGCTATAGGAACGGGGATTTAAGCATTTTACACTCTATTTTCAGTGTCGCTGAATTTAAATTGGGAGAAATAGCTACGATAGCCGGTAGTTTGTTGTCTCCAATTTGGATATTTCGATGCCTTGTGTCTGTGAATTCAACAATAGCAAATCTTCCTGGCAAGAAGTCGGTTATCACATTCTCCGGCGGAAGGTCTATAGTGATATCTTTATTGCAATTAAAACAACGACCTGCAGCTGATGATTCCGATATTGGAGAAAAAGTAAACTCATCAGCTGTAAAATGGTAGATATCCTGACGCATTTTATTGACAGGACGTACTTTGATTTGGATAGAAAGTTCTCTCATAATAGATAATATATATTTGATATTCAACAAGTTCGCCACGCATTGGACGTTTTTACCGCCATTTTGAGACAAAAAGCATAGTTTGGTCGGTGATTTTTTTAGCTGCTTTTTAACTTCTTTTTATATTCCCGACGTTTTTTCCGCTTCCTTATATTATCCCTCCAGCGATAGAAGTTTTTAAGGAGTGCATCCTCCGTAATACTATCAATGCAATAAGAACACAAGAAATTATGGACGATATCAATATTATTCAGTTCATGCCCGTTCTGATCGTTTTCGTCCATCGCGGTATGGAGCTCTCGATTAAACATACGGCGTACCTCATTCTCTATGATCTTGACTGAACGGGGAGATAGATAGTTATATACCTGTGGATCCTTTCCAATTCGTCTATCAGGTAAAATCAGAGTCAAATTACCTTCATCAATAGGAGACTGGTTCTGATGCCTTCGCGCCATTAATGACCAAACAACATGGTATAAATCCGTATTGTCAGGAATACGGAAAGGTTCATTTGCGCCATTATTATATTTTCCACGCAAATATTCAGCAAGGTAAGGTGTGATTGTAATGCTTGTTGTAATCATGATTATTAACTCTGAAAATATTTTTGAAATCGTTTTTTATTTATTTCTGCTTCCAACCGTCCAACAGTCCAACACATATATTAAAGTTACTGATTTTTATTTAGTTACACAAATTTAATGCCTATAAAATACCGTTGGATACCGTCCAACATGTCCAACAAACCGCATTTTTTACATTTTTTGTTGGATTTACCCTGTTGGATGGTTGAAAATCTCAAATCCAACATGTCCAACACCGTCCAACAAAACAACACCTCTGTAGTATATATATATGATTTAAAAAGAAAATATATACTACTATACAACAGCGAGTTACGTTTTGAAATATTTTTTCTTGTTGGACTGTTGGACTGTTGGACACTACTTTTGAAATATTTTCTTTTCAAAACTCTCTCTCTCTTGCTTTTCTTTTTATTCCAGGGGGTACGGGGGATTGAATGATAGGAAACAAGAGTATATCGATTAATATGAAGTGCGAAATTTGTCCGCAAATCAGAATGTAAAAAAGCAATTACTCCCGATGGGTAACCACCAGGAGTATTAATTAGGTTTGAAACAGGGACGGATCCACTATTAAAAATCAATATCTTGCGGAGCATGGCTTGCATCAATAGGGTCATTATTAGGATTAGGGGTCGGAACTTCGTTATCAGAACTGCGTTGTAAATCAATCCCATACAGTTCCTGGAATATTTCATAATTGATTGCAATACAACTTGAGTTAGTAAATCGTTTCTCAACCTTTCGGACCATATCGTTATTGAGCTTGACATCAATGCCTGTTTCGTTAGGCCTATCTTCTTCAAATCCACCTCGTGGTACTTCTACCACTTCATACCAATTGAACCGCCGGGCATGTACTGAACCTATATAACTGGGATGTGAACGCAGGTTCTGCTCAATAGTGGATTGAGTGGATTCTTCCTGATTGTACGAGGACCTGGCATACTGTGTATATATTGTACTGACACGTAAGAATAAGACCCTGTTGCCTGTAGGGATAGGCATTTCTTTCTTTTCACCACCTGGCAATTTGATGGTTATGCGCTCCGGAGTATCAATAGCGAAGTCTCTACCTTCTTTGATTGCCTTCGTATCAATCATTACATCCATTGCTTTAAAGAAAGTGGCCAGTTTATCTGTTTTAGATATCAATTCCACCTGGAACTTAATTTTGTTTTTAGCGATTTGAAAAAACTCATCGTATGTAAATGGGAGATTTAGACCTGTGTAATCCTGAATAAGCCTACAGGTTGCCAAGAATAATGAAGCAGTTTTCATAAGACGGTCTATCTCTCCGGCGTTAACCAGAGCTTCCTTCAGTTCATCGTAAGCCTTTTGTTTAAGTGCCCGGAAATGCTGCATCACCAGTGGTCGCAGCTGAAGAACTTCAAATAATACATTTGAAAGACCGATTTTGGAAGGATCCTCTATGTCCTTGAGCTTATTGAAAAGCTCGACTTCTTCCTGTGTACGATTTTTTGGTTTCGGCACTTCGCAAACAATGATACGGGACATCAAGGCATTGTCATCGCGCTGAGGTGTTTCCTGGCCGCAAATAATAACCGGTGCATATACCTTGTCGTTTTCGATTTCTTTCCCGGAAGTACCCTTTCTTTTTTGCCGGCCGTCACCGTCGTAAACAATGCCTTTCAACGCCTGGAACTTTGTATCTGATATATCTTTATTGTTATATTCATCAAGGACAACCGGGACATCCCGGAACGTGCTCATCAATGTGGACATGGCAGCATCGGTACCGATGTTCAGGTTGAAAATGGGCACCTTGGGCGAGATGAACAGTGAGCGTATCGATATCGCGATCTGCGTCTTTCCGGAAGACATCGGTCCCATGAAGAACGGTGCTGTAAACAAGCGGTCTATACAGTGTATATTACTTCTGAAAGCGCACATTATTGCAAAGAGAATAGCCCATTTTCCATTGTCGTTAATCTTGTACACGCAGTTCATCAGTGAAGCCCATTCTTCAAAAGTACAGCGCTTGTCTGCAGGAATTTCTTTGTAAATGAGTTGTGAAATCAGTTCGTATTTGTCAGACTGCCGACCGGAACCGGCATAAATGGTGGAGAATGCCGGCAAATAATAGTTTTTTGCGTTATGAGTGACAACTCCAAGTTCGTTGACCGGATCGAAACGCGGCGTACCATCAACAACATGAAATATACCGTTGGCAAAAGCAAAGAACTGCTGGTCTTCTTGACGGGAAAAACCGTCGGTCTGTTGGTTACCATAAGTAGCAATTTCAGTACACATGACATAGTGACGACTCATATATTCACGTATTTTTGTCCAATGTTTTTCTTCACCATTGGTAAAGTTTACCGCATCGAGGTTAAGCAACTTTTCTTCAATGGTACTCTTCTTTGCGAGGGTTTTGGATTGAACCTCTATATACAACGGGGTCTTGTAATAGCGACGGTTTATCTTGAGTACCCGCTTGTTTTCCTCGTCGTTGTCTGAATAGATGTGCAGCAAGGGAATCATGTAGAAATCGCCCACCATGGTATGGCCGGACTTCTCATTCTTGAAGAGGTAGCACACCGGCTCTCCCTGCTTGTTCAGTTTGGGATAATAGTTGCATTGCTTGAACATTTGCATGTATTCGGGATTGTCCTGGACATAGCGTGGCAGTTCGTCGGGGTCGTAGTTCTCGTCTTCGTAGTCGTCGTCGGTGCGTTGCGCGTTGATTGCCATGCGGGACTTCCGTTTGGCAAGGTATGGCTTCAGGATTTCAGTAAGTGCCTGCTTCGTTAGTCCGAGACAACCGTAGAAAAAGGCAAAGTTGATGATACGTACAGAATCATCGGCGTAGCTGATTACTTCCGCGCAACGCTCAACATAAGGCGAGCGTTCGCCATTGAAAGTTTTAAAGAACTCTTTGTGTAGATAAATATAGTATTTGGCAAAGTTCCAGCTTTCAATACTGTTTTCATTTTCTTCGGAATATTCATCCTCCTCCTCATTTTCTTCGTCATTATCTGAAGGATGTTTTTCAACAGATACCGTTATCGCTGTTATCCCTGCCCGGTACATAGACACAAGGGCGGCCAAATAGTGGGACTCCTTGCCATCCTTAAAAATGTTCAATCCGTCACATTCTGTAGTGAATAGTTGCCCGGACTGACGAAGCTGTATAATATCACTCTGCATGGGAACCTCATGTACATAAACAATAGGCGTATCCCCATAAAGAGTGATAAATTCTTGATAGTCCTGTGTTAAAATAATAGGTTCACTACCGGAACGTACATCCTTCAGTATTTCAAGTCCATAAATACCCGGACTCATCTGGCTCTTTTCTTTGACATTGGCGGTTCTTTTGCTGCGAAGGAGATTATTGATTACCCGACAAATGACTTCCGTATTCGTATCAAATTGTCTGGCCGCAGTTTCTATACATTTCAAGCGGAGAGTTTCAGAAGGTATAGCTGCCAATAACCTGCAAATCTGTTGTATAGCTTCCTCCTCTTTGTTAGGATCCTCTCCAGGATTGCTACCCCGCAGCAATGGTGCAAAATATCCTACGAAATTGATGGTATGGTTCATTATCCATTGCCCGGCATCCGCTTTCAGTTGTTGTGCCAGATCATCCGGATCTGTACCCATCTGCAATGCAACAGCACTTACTTGAAAGCCGGCAGAAAGAAACGTTTCGCAATGCTTAAGTGATGCTTTGATTCCTGCTACATCGGAATCGTACATAAGGGTAACCTTTTTTGTAAACCGTCCTATAAGCTGAACCTGTTCCGGGGTTAGGGCAGTGCCGCCACCTGCAATGACGTTACATACCCCTGCCTTATGCATCGAAGTGACATCAAACTGTCCTTCTACTAAGTAAACATTGTCGTATCGGGCAATGGCAGATTTTGCTTGGTATAATCCAAAAAGATGTAATCCTTTTCTGAAGAGTGGGGTATCACCTGTATTAACATATTTGCCGGCTTTTTCTTGGGGTATCACATAACGCCCGGAATAGCCTATGATATTCCCTTTTAAATCGAAATACGGGAACATAACCCTGTCTCGAAAAACGTCATAGACGTATCCCTTATCCGTTTCTGCCAATATGCCAACCTCAATAAGCCTTTGTTTGGAAAAGCCGGCAGACAGAAGCTCGTCTTTAGCCTTATTATTCTGTGGGGCATAACCAATTTGGAAGTCTGCTATAACTTTATCGTCCAAGTTATATCCACGTGAATAAAGGTATGATTGGGCATCCGGCAAGTGTTTCTTAAAGAAAGTGGCAGCTGCTTTCATTGCAATACGTTGCGCTTCACGATCCTTTGCTTTAGCAACCTCATCATCCGACATAACCCGTTCTGGTAATGTTATCCCTGCCCGGTTGGCCAGCCATGTAAGAGCCTCATTGAAAGACATGCCCTCATGATCCTGGACAAACTGGATTACATCCCCGCCTTTTCCACAAACAAAACATTTATAAGTCTGTCGTGAAGGACTAACAGTCATAGACGGGTGCTTATCCGGATGAAACGGACATGTACCTATATAATTGATACCTCTTTTGTGTAGCGATACGAATTGGCCGATGACATCTACAATTTCATTGGCATCCTTGATTCTTTGCTTTAATTGTTCATCAATCATTGTTTCCCTCCTCAAATATACATAATTGACGTGCCTCAAACGCTTCTTCCAATGTTATGCCAAAATATTTCGACAATGCAATGTATTCGGTCTGGGTTATATTCTTGCGGCCATAGAATAAGTCCCACCAACGCATTTGATTGATACCGACTTCGTGATAGAAAGTACGAGTCGGCATAAAGTTCTCCGGATGCCGGAACTTTATCCTTAGCATTTCCTGCACTATGTTCCGTTTGACCGTTTGGCCGCAAACAATATGGTTACGGTGCATATATAGTTTTACAGCCAAAACAGACTTTCCCAGATGTTCAGCCATCTGTTCCAATGTCATCTTATTGACATTATCCCTTACAAAACCGTCTTCGTGAGGTTGCCATCTTCCATTGTTCATAGCTTTCTTTCCTCCATATTTGTGTATAATCATCATTAAATTCGTACTCCGGATGTGTGTTGATATAGCAGCAACAAAACTTGATGAAGAGCTCCTGCTGCTCTGGGATAATAGAGTTGGCAATATCATAATATCTGCCTGTCTTCAGTTTTTCAAGAGCATTATACACTCTTCTTTCAAAATCAAGAAAAGCATCAGTACCTAATTTGGCCAGAAACTCATCTATCCAATCAAGGTTCTCCATACGATATTTTATAAGGCTTTCCATCCGCTTATGATTGGGTTATCCTCTTCTGCTCCTCAAGGCTGCGAAGGGGAAGATCATACTTCCTTTTGCGAATAGAAGAATAGAAAGAAAAACATTGTCCGGCATCATTCCAACGAAATCGTCTCCAATAAATAATGATTTTTCGCTCTCCGGAAATAGTCACTTTTTTAGGTATTGGAACCCGGCCATATATTTTTTGTACAAAGCGTGAATGCTTCTTATGGTAGAATACCCTGTCTAATTTGTATGAGCATACGTGCATTGCCTGCTCAAAGTCTTTTGTATTATACATATTGATTATTTTGAATTTATTCACTTTTCTTGCTGGAAGTCATCAGAAACATTTATTTTGTTTTTTAAAACCGATACCAACAGCCTGCAATCTCTTTAAGGCTTGTTTCTCATAGTTCTTTTTAGTTTTCTCGCTGATCTTGTTCTCCCAGCAATCCACACAAAAAGGCCCATCGGGAGTATTATAGCAACCGCCTTTTATCGGCTTTCCACACCTCTTGCATTGTAACTTATTATCCATAAGGTTCATATCTATTTATTTTCATGGCTCAGCCTATTTTTGTAAACTCATCAATCTTGTCAGCTAAAGCATAATAACCTAGCACCTTTTCATAAGATATAATGCAGACAATGCTGTCGCTATCATTCTCTACAAGAATGGTCCATTGCCCATCTTTTCCGTTGCCAAATACATCAAGTCGGACAGGGCGGCTCCGAGGGTATTTTTCATTCATTATTTTTATCTGATGCTCGATTTCGCACTTCAGTGCATCCAACGAACATTCATCAGCAATCAGATGTCGGTCGAATTGCTGTACGAATATCTGTAACTCCCTCCCTTTTTTATTGACACTGGCATAGGTTTTGATATTGTCTATAAAGTAATGCATAGTTTTTTCTCTTATTCATTAATTGCTCTTTCAAAATCATCGTAACCTTCACATTCGAGAAAAGCCTTTAAAGCAGTATCCTTATAGCACATTGCGTCATAAGTTGTTTTTCCCACACAAACAATATTTTGTGTATCAAGATACATTTCCAAATGCATTACTTCTAATTTATTCTCCTTAAGCAACTTAGCAATAAGCTCGTTACTTTCTGTAAATGGGTTGTCATTTGTTGCCATCTTCTTATTGTTTATTAAGTTAGTAAATCATCGTGCGGATGCCAGGAATCGAACCTGGTGGACACCATGCACCGCTTATTTAAGATGGTTGACATGCCAATAGGTTATCATTGCAGGAATGTCTCGTAAATGAAGCCTTGCTTTGATATTCTCGCGATGGCGGTCAACAGTAAATTTGGAAATGGATAGTTCTGCAGCAATTTCATCAGAACGCATATTTCGTACAATGAGCCTGAATACTTCCATTTCTCTTTCACTTAAATTATTGTCTAATTCAGGTTTGCAAACAACTCCCTCTAATGGACACTCTCCTCGAAGAGGGCATTTGACCTCTTCGAAAATAAAATTGCCATTAATATCAATATCACGATTGTACTGGTCATATTCGCCGAAGTTGCACCGAATGAACCTGTGCACAACACTGTATTCAAAATGCTTTTTATTCATTGTACGAGTAGAATAAAGCTTCATCAATGCTGCATGAGCCTTAGGATATCGATCACTAATAATAGTGAGCATCTCGGAAATAAACTCGTAATCATTCTCTTTCAGACGTCGTGCCGGTTCATTGACGGCTTTGATCATGACATCTCCTTCCGGGGTATTATAAAATTCTATGTTTTGAAACATTGTATGCATTATTTTATTACCATGAAACAACGTAAGAACATTTATCAGATTCTGTTATAATTACGCTGTATCCAAGTTCTTCCAATTTTGTATATCACTAATGGGGATGTGCCAAAAGGAAGTTTTAATGGCTCCTATATTGATTGCTTCTTCTATAGTTTTCATTATACTTTCAATATTTGTAGCCTCTGCAGACTTCTTTCGTGCCTCCACAGCTGTTAATAGACTATTCTTTTCCATAATTACATTCAATTATTATTAGGAAATAACTCTTCTATACTCTTACCGAGATATTCCGCTATAACTTTTTGCTTAATTAATGAAGGTCTGTTTTCTCCATTAATCCAACGATACACTGCTGCCGGAGTGGAATAAGTCAACTCGGCCAATTTTTTGATAGTCTCTTGTTGCTGATTAGGCAAGCTTTTGATATAGTCTGTAAATACCATAATTGATAAATAATTAAAGTTTTCCATTGATTTTACTTTTCGTTTTGCCAACTTAGCTACGTGAATTAATTAACGCAGTGCAAATATAGAAACTTAATTTCAAAATATGAAATTAATAATTGAATATTATG
>OODU01000418.1_pt1 | contig 49347 bp, 44 predicted proteins | sample 1671171 | NCBI WGS metagenome assembly OODU01 (sample SAMN06348129, study PRJEB24527) | human gut metagenome | biome: human gut; feature: ankylosing spondylitis patient; material: feces | host: Homo sapiens | place: China | collected 2015-10
TCTACCATGTTCACTTCCATTGGTGAATCAAAAATTCCGCTGGGACTGCTGATCTTTTCATCAATCCTGAATATTGTGATGGATCTTTGGATGGTAGCCGGTCTGGGACTTGGCGTGTTCGGTGCGGCGCTTGCAACGCTGATCGCGCAGGGCATTTCGGCTGTGTTTTCACTTTTGATTTTCTTTTGTCGGATGCGGCGGTATAAGAGCAGCTTTGTCTGGTTTGACGGGCAGGAGCTGCGCTCGATGCTTCAAATCGCTGTTCCATCGGTTCTCCAGCAGTCTACCGTATCTATTGGTATGATGATTGTACAGGCGGTGGTAAATCCCTTCGGTACACAGGCACTCGCGGGATACGCGGCGACGATGCGGGTAGAGAACGTCTTTTCTCTGATTTTTGTGTCCATCGGCAATGCAGTTTCGCCGTATGTTTCCCAGAACCTTGGCGCAAACAAAACCCAGCGCATCAAAAAAGGCTACCACGCAGCATTGGTGCTGGATGTATGTTTTGCTATTCTTGCCTGCCTTGTCATCGAAACGCTGCACACGCAGATTTCCTCGCTGTTCCTTGGAAAAGACGGAACCGCCCTGGCTTATCAGGTGTCCGGAGATTATATGAGATGGCTTGGTTTCTTCTTTATCTTTATGGGCATCAAAATGGCAACCGACGGAGTTCTTCGCGGACTCGGAATCATGCGGCCGTTCCTCATTGCCAATATGGCAAACCTTGCGATTCGCCTGTCCGTGGCGTTGATCTGTGCACCGCGTTTTGGTATTGCATTTGTCTGGCTTGCCGTGCCGGCAGGCTGGCTTACCAACTTCCTGATTTCCTATACTGCTCTCAGAAAATCCTGGCCGACTGAAAAACGTGGTGTTGGTTGTGGTCAAGCATTTTTGTAACAGTTGTGGCTAAATAAATTGCTTATGGTTCCGTTGATATTCATGCTTCATACGGGGTGCGGTAGCCGTTAAAGCTGTGCGGACGAACATGATTTCCAATAAATCGATAAGCCTCTAATCGATTTCCTTTGCAAAGAATGCCGCCGCTTTTTTTAAGAAAAGGTTTTCCTTTCTGGCGTCTTCCAGTTCCTTACGCAGTCGGCGATTTTCTTTCATGAGTTCTGCCTCGTTTTTAGTTTCTGGGTCTGCGATGGCTTTCGCTTGGCATTCTTTGCTGAATTCACTGCACCATGCAGAAATACTGGCTTTGGATACGCCGTATTCTGCAGTAATGCTTTTGAAGGTGCGTCCTTCTCCCAAATGGAGACGGACAATTTTCTTTTTGAATTCGGGTGTGTAACTTCGTGGCATAGTGATTCCCTCTTTCCTGTATTTTGATTATGTCGCATTAGCCACTCTGTTACAACTTTAGTATAGCACTTCAGAGCTTGTATTCGACCTGACAGATCTGACGTACATCTCCTCCGCAGGTCTTCGCGTGCTGCTCAAAGCGCAGAAGGCAATAAGCGCACAGGGCAGCATGAAGCTCCTCGGCGTCGGAGAAGGGATTATGGAGATTTTCGACGTCACCGGGTTTACGGATATTTTTACGTTTGAATAAAACACAAAGGGATCGCCGCACAATCGCGACGACCCCTTTTTCCCCGCCAGTTTTCCCATGACGGATGCGTGTATCGGTCAGGAAACCGATACGGCGGCTTTTCGGCCGCAATTTGAAAGGAAGTTTCAGGTACGGCCTGCGATGCAGGGCACCTGTGGATGTAAGCAGTGTAAAATCAGGACAGCTCGACGTCCTCGAAGCCCTCGCGGGCAGCCTTGCCGTCAAAGCGGTCGAGGGTAATATCCTTGCAGTCATATGCATAAACCGCCTGACCGAAATCGGACAGGTCCTCGCCCTCGAAGCGCACGCGGCAGTCGCGCAGCGTGATGCCGTCCGCACGGCGCATCAGGAAGCCGGGAGAAGTGATTTTCTCGATGCCCTGATCGTGACCCGGACGCAGGTCATACAGACCGCGCTCCCACTTGCTCTTGCGGCGCAGCGTGACCTGCACGCGGTCGAACAGGACGTCCTCGATGTGGTTGCCCTCGCAGCCGGACAGGAATACGCCGTTTTCGCCGTCGCAGGTGATGTTCGTGAAGCGGATGTTCGAGATCTTGCCGGACGGCACGCCTTCGTTTCGCTCGTGGGTGGTCAGAACGATCGGCTCCGCCGTGCCCCACCAGCAGTCCGCGAAGCGGCGGGTCTCGATGATGATGTTCGAGAAGGAGACATTCTTTGCATGGCCGCCGTCGCGCACCTGAATGGAAATGCCGCGGTTGCTGTTCGAGATGATGCAGTTGTCCACGATAACATTTTCAAAGTCGCCGGTGCCCTCCGTGCCGATTTTGAGCGCGGCAGAGGTGGAGGTCAGCGTGCAGCCGGAAATGATGATGTTCTTGCAGGGGCCGTACTCCATGTTGCCGGCCGAGCACTTGAGGCAGATGCAGTCGTCCGCGCAGGTGACATGGCAGCCGATGATGCGCACGTTGGTGGAGTGGTCCGGGTCGATGCCGTCCGAATTGGTGCAGTCGAGCGGATTGAGCACACGGATGCCGGAAATCAGCACATCATCGCAGCCGGCCGGATGCAGCGTCCAGAACGGAGAGTTCTGCATCGTGATGCCGGTAAAGGTGATGTGATTGCAGTGCTCCACATAGCACATCGTCGGGCGCGGATAGAAATCGCCGTTGAAGTAGTAGGGACTGACGCGCTTCATGAACGCATAGACGTTGCCGTCGATTGCGCCCTGGCCGGTGATGGAAAAGTTGTCTGCGTCCTTTGCGTACAGGAACGCATAGCTCGGCTTGAACGTTACCGGGCGGTCAACTGCCGCCGCGCCGGATACCGCCGCGTTGCCTGCCTCCACGCCGTTCGGGTGGAAGTAGGTCTCGATGTCCTCATGCGCCTTCAGCACGCTGCCCTGCTCCAGATGCAGTTCAATATTGCTTTTGAGTACGATGGAACTGGAATAGAAGGTATGGCCGCCCTCTAATACGACACGGCCGCCGCCCGCCTTGTGGCAGGCATCGATCGCCGCCTGAATGGCGAGCGCATCGTTTGTCACGCCATCGCCCTTGGCGCCAAAATCAAATACGTTAAACTGCATCGGAATATCTCCTTCATGTTTTTTATTATTGACTCCGTTTTTGCTGTATATGATTATAACACAGCAAGATGGGTATGCGGAAGGACAGACTTGCTGCCCCTCCGCATCATTGAGAAAAGGTGATTAAGATATAAGCGAAGATTGAGGGAATCGCTTATCGTTAACCCATGACCAGGTTCGGGATGACCATGGAGAACCACGGAACATACGCTACCAGCAGCAGGGCGATGAAGATGGCTGCATAGAACGGGAGAAGCGGTTTTACCATATCCTCCATATCCATGTTGGCTACCTGACAGCCGGAGAACAGCGACGAACCGACCGGCGGGGTGATGTTGCCGACGCCGAGGTTCATGACCATCATGATACCGAAGTGGATCGGATCCATGCCGAAGCTCTTGACAACCGGCAGGAAGATCGGTGCGAAGATCAGAACGGCCGGGGTAATATCCATGAACATACCGGCAACCAGCAGCAGCAGGTTGATGAGCAGCAGGATAACGTACTTGTTGTCGGAAACGCTCAGCAGTGCATTGCCGATGGCATCCGGCAGGCCGGTAAAGGACAGAACGAACGACATGACTGCGGATGCTGCGATCAGGAACATAATGACTGCGGTGGTTTCGCAGGCCTCACGCAGGATGCGCGGCAGGTCGGACGGCTTGATGGACTTGTAAACGACCATCGCGAGGAAGATGGTGTACGCAACGGCTACGGCTGCGGACTCGGTAGCGGTGAAGATACCGGAGGAGATACCGCCGATGATGATGACGATGAGCAGGATGCTCGGGATGGCATCAACGAAGTACTTGAACAGCTCGGAAGCCGGCACGCGCTCGGTGGTCGGGTACTTGTTCTTCTTTGCAACGATGAATGCGACTGCCATGCAGGCGAGGCACCACAGGATGCCCGGAACATAGCCGGACATGATCATGCCGACAACAGAGGAGCCGGACAGAACCGCGTAGATGATGAGGATGCCGGACGGCGGGATGATCAGGCCGGTCGGAGCGGAAGCGATGTTGGCTGCGGCTGCGAACTTCTTGTCGTAGCCTGCTGCTTCCTCCTCCGGCAGCATAACGCCGCCGACTGCGATGGAAGCTGCAACTGCGGAACCGGACAGCGCGCCGAACATGGTGTTGCCCACGATGTTGGTGTGCGCCAGACCGCCGGGGATACGGCCTACAAAGGCCTTTGCAAGATTGATGAGCCGCTGTGCGATACCGCCGGTGTTCATCAGAACGCCGGTGAGGATGAAGAACGGAACGGCCAGCAGCGAGAAGCTGTCAACGCCGGAAACCATCTTCTGGCACGCAACGAAGGTGGACAGGTCAAGCGGCAGAGCCGCGGAAACCGTTACCAGAGAGGAAACGATTAGGCTGATCGAAACCGGGACGCTCAATGCGAGCATCAGGAAAAAGCTGGCCAGCAGGAGCAGGCCGATCTGTACTACGGACATTTTAGATGCTCTCCTTTCTTACTTGGCTGCGGTCTGCGGCAGCTCGCGCATTGCCTTAATATCCTCAAAGATGAAGATGATGGCGTAGAAGATGATGAGTACGCCGCCGACGAGGATACTTGCATAAACATACGGCATCGGCAGATGCAGAGCAGACGAGATCTGGTTGAAGGTGGTTTCTACGAGGCGCAGATCGCCGACGATCATAACGACCACGCAGAACGCGATAACGACGGCCTGCACGAAAATATCGAGCAGCTTCTGCGCGCGCGGCGGCAGCTTCTTGGCCAGCATATTGATGGACAGGTGCTTGCGGCGGCCGTAAGCGTAAGCGCCGCCGACCATGGTGGTCCATACCAGCAGGTAACGGAGGATCTCCTCGGTCACGGTGGACGGATTCTTCAGCACGAAACGGGTGATTACCTGCCAGCATACAGCCAGCACCATGTAGCCCATGATCGCGGTACACATGACCTCGATGATCTTATCGATAATTTTTCTCATTTCTCGCGTCCTCCCTTACTTGTCCAGATAGCTCTGGAACTCCGCGAAATAGCGGGCGTTGTCCTCGCTCTTAGCGCAGAACTCCTCCTGGAGCGGCTTGCAGGCCTCGATGAACGCGGTCTTGTCGATCTTGTAGAACTGAACGCCCATTTCCTTGGCGCCAGTCTTGTTGCGCTCTACGATCTTGTTCCACTCGGTCTCATGTGCCTGCCATGCGTCCTTCATGGCCTTGCGCAGGTCGTTCTGCTCCTCCTCGGTCATGCCGTCCCACGTTTCGGTGGAGATGATGACGATGTCCGGGAGATACTGGTGCTGGGTGTAGGTGTAGGACTTTGCGACCTCGCCGTGGCCGTCATCGACCAGAACGGTTTCGTTGTTCTCCGCGCCGTCGATGATGCCCTGCTGGAGCGAGGTGTAGACCTCACCGGAGGACATCGGCGTAGCCGCCGCGCCCATCGCGTTGATCATGGAAACCGATGTCGGGCTGTTCATGGTACGGATTTTCAGGCCCTTGAGGTCTGCCGGAGTGGCCGCCGGACCGTCTTTGGTGGTGTAGATCGAACGCGCACCGGAATCGAACCAGCCGATCGCGATAAATCCGTCCTTTCGGGTGGACTCGAAAATTTCCTGAACTGCCTCCGAATTGTTCATTACATCGAAGTAATGCTCGGTAGACTGGAATACATACGGAATCGAGAAAATGGAATACGCCTGATTAAACTGCTCCAGCGCACCTGCCGATACCTTTGCAACATCCAAAACGCCTGCCTTGACAAGCTGGATCATTGCGCTGTCATCGCCGAGCTGACCGTTCGGGTAGATGTCAAAGGTGTAATCGGTTTCCTTCTCCATCTCATCGCACATCGTACTCAGACCGATATGCACCGGATGCCAGTCACCGTGGCCGTGCGCAACCAGCAGACGCTTGGGGTCCTGACTGCCGCTGCAGCCGGTCGCCGTCAGCAGCGCCGCGCCCGCAAGCACGCAGGCAAGGATTTTTTTCATGCGTTTCATTTCGGAAACTCCCTCCATAGATTTTGTGATTTTTTCTGTATATTGCACCGCAGGAGCGTGCTCTTATCATGCTGCGCGGGCGGCCGCAATCCGGCCGGACTTGTACGCCGCCTCACTTTGTGATACCATAATTATAACAAGTCGCAGACACAAACTACATCGTTATGCTTGTGAAAAGATATTGTTATTCTTGCGATTAAATTTGGCTTTTTGTCACAGATGTATAATTTCCACGCCTCCGCTTGGTTATTATGCTACGTCCCTAAGGAGGTCGGAAAATGCAGTATAACTACGATGATTGGCTTCATAAACACTTCATGGTGAAGCGCGATTTCGAGGCTGAGCACGCGGTTCACGAACACTACCACGAAATTTCGCCGCATCATCATGAATTTTACGAATTGTATTTTTTCATTTCCGGCAACACGGATTATGTAGTCGGCAACGCACGCTACTCCTTGGAACCGGGAGATATGCTGTTCGTGCCGCCGGACATGATCCACAGTCCGGTGTTCCGCGACTTCGAAGCGCAGTACGAGCGCTACGTCGTCTGGATCTCGAACGGTCTGATGAACTACCTGTTCCGAATGGATGCGGATTTGAACCATTTTTCCATCAAAAACAAGAAAAACATCTATTTATACCGTTCCGGAGAGGATGGACTGCGGCGCTACCGCCCGCTGTTCGATACCATTTGCCGCGCCTATAACGAGCGCAGAATGTGCCATCGAAGCGAGGGCATCGCCTGTCTGCTGACGCTGCTGACCGAATACAACCGCGCACTGGAAAGCCAGAACGAGCGTCTGCGTCCGGCGTCGCGTGAAAGCATGCTGACCGACCTTTTGCAATATATCAGTGATAATCTTGCAAATGACCTATCTCTTGACACTGTGGCGGAGAAGTTCTTTACCAACAAGTATCACCTCTCCCACCTGTTCAAGCAGAGCATGCATATCTCCTATTATCAGTACGTCATCCAGATGCGTCTGCTGCTCGGCAAGAAACACATTCTCGCCGGAGAGCCTGCCGGCAAAGTATGGGAGCAGTGCGGCTTCTCTGACCACGCCGGATTTTACCGTGCTTTCCGCAAGATGTACGGTATGTCTCCGAGCCGCTTCGCCGAAATTCACGCCGCCACAGAGGCCGGAACGCTGTCCGAACAGGAAGCGTCCGACCTGCCGAAATAAAGAAAAACTCAATGCAGGCGGTGCGTCCGCTCCCGGTAATCGTGCCACACGTTTTCGAACCAGTCGTCGCGCACCGGGAGCGGGCGGACCGCTTCGCTGTGCGAAACAGCTCTGCCGTTCTCCCATGTGGTGACAACGACCTCGCCGGTTCCCCTGTCGCTGCCCGGCAGGCAGCGAAGCTGCGGCATCGCCCGGCAGACGCTCTCACCGTTTTCATCCAGCACCAGACCCGCGCCGCGGCTGCCGAAGGCCTCCGCCGAAAACCGCATGGCGGACAGCACAGCCGCCTGCGTCATCATGGTGTCGCGAATGCGGAGCATCTGGGCGAAACCGCCCTCGGCGGCTGGAATATAGTTCTCCGTCCATGCTCCCAGCGTCTTTTCTATTTCTTCTTCCAGCGATGTCATCGCTGTCTTGTTCCGCAGATGCGCCGCGCATTCGCTCATGCGTTTCTGCATCTGCTCCAGAATCTGATACGATCTGCTCGAAGCCTCGGAATGCTCCACGGTTTCGAGCATTTTTTTCAGCCACGGCTCAATCTGCTCCGCCGCGTGCTGAAATTCCGCTGCATCAAACGGCTTTTCGTCCGTAGATGTCGCGATGTGTTCCGCCGCACGCATGGAGCCGACCTGCGTGGAATTGAGCGCCGAGCCGCCCGGACGGTAAATGCCGAACGTGCCCGCGCACTCGCCTGCCGCGTAAAGTCCGTGTATCGTGGTCTGCCAGCTGGCATCGACCGAAACGCCGCCGTTCGCGTGCTGTGCACAGACCGCAACGCGGAGCGGTTCGCGATAAAGGTCGATGCCGTGGTCGGCATACAGCCGGATGGCGTCCGGATTCATATGCGCAAGACGCGCAATCGGCGTCGCCATCAGGGCGCCCGATTTCGCCAGATAGGTGTGTGTTTCCTCGGCCAGACCGAAAAAATCGCTGTGCAGGCCCCTCGGGTCGGTGCGGAAATCCATGTATACCTTGTGGCCAAGATCCACCGTTTCGTGGTGAATAATCAAGTCGATCGCGGAGGACGCACCTGCCTTCCGCACATCAAACGGCCACTGATAGCCTTTGAGAAACACCATGTCGAGCGCCTGCTCGGGCGTTTCGAAGTAATCCGGCAGAAATTCGTGTTCTTTTCCGGTTTCATCGACCGAGATGTACCGCGGCAGCACCTGCTGATAGGTGCCGGACACGTTCCAGCGGAAATCGATGGAGGCAAGGCCGTACTGCCACTCATGCAGATTGGTCATCGCCGCGCCGGCTTCGACCGCCAGTCCCGAGCCGCCGATATGGCCGCAGGGATAGACCGTCCGGTCGTAAACCGCCGCCGGGCCGCCGGTCGCGAGGATGATGTGCTCCGCCGCGAACAGGGTCAGGCCCGCCGGGCCGCGGTCGCGCAGGTCGAGCGCCAGAAGTCCCTTGACCGCGCCGTTATCGGTCAGCAGACGGACTGCCTGCATCCGGTCAAAAATGCGGATATTCTTGCGCTGCACGCTCTTTTCGAGCGCTTCTGTCATGAATTTCGAGGTCAGCGGGCCGGCAGAGGTCGCACGCTGACGGGGGTCATGGTCGGTCTTGTAGCCGACGTATTCCCCGTATTCGTTCGTCGGAAATAGCACGCCGAGGTTTGCGAGCTTCATGAACGCACGCAGCGAACCTGCGGCCTCGGCCAGCGCGGTGTCGCCGTGGACGCTTCCGCCGGAAAACAGCGTTTCGGCCATTTCCTGCACGGAATCCGCGCCGTCGGACGCAATGGACAGCTTGTAATAGGTCTGCTTGTCGCTGCCGGTGTTGCGCGAGGTGCCGGTGTTCACGCCCTCGGTCAGAATGGCAATGTCCCGGCGGCCGAGGTCATACAGCCAGTCGGCGGCGTTGAAGCCTGCGCATCCGGTGCCGATTACCAGCGTATCGAGCGCACAGACCGGTATTTCTCTCCCGGCAAGACGCAGCTTTGTGTTTATCATCTGCTTCCTCTTTTCTTACAGGCGGCGGATGTGGAAGCCGCCGTCCGCGTTGAGCACCTGACCGGTCGCGAAGTCCAGACGGCCGCTGACGGCCGCAAGTACGCAGTTCGCGACGTCCTCCGGCAGACCGAAACGGCGGATGGGGGTAACGCCCTCATCAATGAGCTTCTGGTACTTTTCGTGCACGCCTGCGGTCATGTCGGTCATGATGATGCCCGGACGGACCTCGAACACCGGAATGCCGTACTCTGCGAGCTGGTCGGCGAACAGCTGCGTTGTCATCGAGATACCCGCCTTGGAAATGCAGTATTCGCCGCGGTTGACCGACGAGGTGTAGGCCGACATGGAGGAGATGTTGACGATGCGCGGCTGATAGTCCTCAAGGCCCTGCTTCTGAAGCGAAATCATCAGATTGGCCGCCATCTGGCACATGAAGAACGTGCCCTTAAGGTTGATGCTCATCAGACGGTCAAAGCTCTCCTCGGTGGTTTCAAGAATGCCGAGGCGCACTTTGGGCGCGACGCCTGCGTTGTTCACCAGAACGTCCAGACGGCCGTAGCGCTCCATAATCGTGTCGAGCAGACGGGCGCGGTCTTCGGTTCGGGAAATATCGCAGGAAATATAGGTGCAGTCGATGCCCTCGCCTGCCAGCTTTGCGGTCACTTCCTCGTCGGACGGCGTGGTGGCGGAGAGCACGACAAAGTAACCCTCCTGACCGAGCGCCCGCGCAATTCCCAGGCCGATTCCCCGGCGGGAACCGGTAACCAGTGCGATTTTTTTCATGCAGCGTTCCTCCCTGTTATTTCTTGTCCTGCACATCGCGGCGGTAAATCGGCAGATAAACCTCGTCGCGGATCACGCAGCCGGCCGTCGAGCCTGCACGCATGAGCTCGGTGCACTTGCCGCACGCGATGCAGCACTTGTTCGGCTCCATTGCGCCCTTTTGGAAGATGTCCTGCGGAAAATCCGGGTAAGCGAAGGCTTCGCGTCCGAAACCTGCAATCGAGCAGACGCCGTTTTCCAGTTCGCCTGCCGCGAGGTTCGCCGAGAACTGCCGCAGATAGCTCAGGCCGGACGAGATGACCTTGAGCGCCGGGTTGGCGCGCTGGATCTCGGCGACACAGTGCGCCATGCGGGCAACACCTTCGAGCGGATGCTCCTGCGGCACATACGGGCCGCCGTCATACGGGCGGTTAACGTGCGGGTTGAAGTATGGGTTGCCGATGGTGACATCGAGCAGCTTCATGCCCATCTCCTGATGCAGCACGCGGACGAGTTCGAGCGGCTCGGTCAGATCGACCTCGGTGCCTTCGCCCTCGCGCACGCCCCAGCCGTACGGATAAGCGAAGCCGTCGTATACGTTGAGGCGCGAGGTAACGATGAAATCGCTGCCGGTCGCGGCCTGTGCGGCAGCAACGCCGCTGCGTAGCAGACGGGTGCGGTTTTCGAGCGAACCGCCGAAGTCGCCCTTGCGGGTGTACGCGGAAAGCAGCTCGCTGTTCAGGTAACGGTGGCAGCACTTGATGTCCACGCCGTCGAAGCCTGCCTGCTCCGCAAGAGAAGCAGACGCACCAAACTTGTCGATGAGGCCGTACAGGTAATCGTCCGACAGGATGCGCTCCGCCGCAATCGGCTTATCACCCTCAAAAATCGGATTATTGTACGCAATAAGCGGCGCCGGGACGCCTTCCGGCTTGGAGTAGCGGCCGGAATGGGTCGCCTGCATGATGACGACCGGCTCGAAGCCGTTCTCGCGCATGCAGGTCTCCTTGATGCCGGCAACAAATTTTTTATATTCGTCCAGATTGTCCCGGGTCAGCCACAGCTGGCGCGGATTGGCGCGGCCCTCCGGCGTGATGGCGACTGCCTCCGCCCAGATAAGACCTGCGCCCGAACGAGCGAAGCGGTCATAGCGGCGCAGCGTCAGCTCTGCCGGACGGCCGTCCGCCGTGCCGTCGCAGCCCTCCATCGGCTGGATGGCGATGCTGTTCGCGGCGGTTTTGCTGCCGATCTTAACCTCGCGCTGAAGGGCGCTCAGGTCTTCGGACAGCGGAAGCCGCACGCCGACAAGGTCGAGCTCCTGCTTGAGTTCGTCCAGCGACTTGTAATGAAATCTTTTGTGTTCCATCGGTTGCATTCCCCTTGTATTCAAATTTCAACTGTTCCTATGGTATCGCATATTTATCTTGCGCAGTCATACAAAGAAGCGTTATAATATGTAAAACTTGTGCTGCACGAAAGCGAGGTACGATACCTATGAATTCACCTGCACTGATACACGAATGCTCGCATAAGCAGTCTGCTTATCAGGTACGCATACATTTTCACAACGCATACGAGCTTTTATTTGTCAAAAAAGGAACTATCCGCATCAATATCAACGGAAAGATATACGATGGCTCTTCCGGCTCGGTTTTTGTCATCGGCCGTTTCGAGGAACACGAGCTCGAGTCCCGTTCGGCAGAATATGAACGCTGGTATGCGATTATTGACGCCTCCCGCGTCGAACAGCTCATCACCGAGCGCCGTCTGCTCGCGCCGCTCCGCAACCGGGGCGCGGATTTTTCGCACCGGTTTGACATCACGCCGTTCATGGAGCGTTTCACCGTGCTGTTTGACCGCCTGCTCGAAGAGTACAGCAACCCCGCCGATTATGCCGAGCTCATGCAGATGAGCCTCATCACCGAGCTGCTTATTTTGCTGCATCGCTCCGATCCGACCGCCGGATTGACCGAAAAAGCGATTCCGGGTTCGGTGCTCGCGGTGCAGAATTACATCGAAAACCACTTCACCGAGCCGGTTTCCATCACCGATCTCGCCGGAAAGGTCTACATGACCGCCTGCCATCTGTCCCACTGCTTCAAGGCGGCCACCGGATACAGTCCCAAGCAGTATCTCGTGCTGTGCCGCATTGCCTGCGCGAAAGACCTTCTGGCCTCGACCGACCTGCCTGTGTCCGAGGTCGCGCTCCGCTCAGGCTATTCCGATGTGAATAATTTTATCCGCACCTTCCGCAAGGAAAGCGGTCTGACGCCGCTCCGCTACCGCGAGCGTCAGCGAACATAACAAGTTTTACATATTATCACGCAAGTGCCGCCGACCACAGTATGCTGTCCCGGCGTACAATAGCAGACGATAACAAGCCGCGGCAACCGGCGGCGCAGGAAGTAGGAAGAACAATGAAGAAAGTGAAAATGGCGATATCCGGCATCGGCGGCTACGGCGATTACTGCCTCGGCCTGATGGAGCGCTTCGTCGATCCGGAGAGCTGCGAGCTCGTTGCCACCATCGACCCGTTTTACGAAAAAGCACCGCGCGCAGAAAAGCTGCGCGAAGCGGGCGTACCGCTGTTTCGCGATCTGGAGGAATTTTACGCAGAAAATTCCTGTGAGCTGCTGCTCATCGCCAGCCCGATCCATCTGCACAAGCAGCAGTGCCTGACCGCCTTCGCGCACGGCTCCAACGTGCTGTGCGAAAAGCCGCTCGCCCCCATCCTTCAGGACGCGCACGAGATCGACGAGGCGGCACGAAAGGCCGGCGTCAAGCTCGGCGTCGGCTTCCAGATGTCGTTCTGCCGGCCCATTCAGGAACTTAAGCGCGACATTCTCAGCGGTCTGCTCGGCAAGCCGCTGATGCTCAAGTCCTATGTTTCGTGGCAGCGCTACGACAGCTACTATAACTCGCCGTGGAAGGGCCGCCTGCGCGACCGGAACGGCAACCTCGTTCTGGACTCCATCATCACCAACGCCACCGCACACTATCTGCACAACACCTGCTTCGTTCTGGGCGAGGATATGACGAGCGCACAGATGCCGGTCTCCCTTTCCGCCGAGCTGTATAACGGCAAGGGCATCCAGACCTTTGACACCGCATTCCTGCGCGGTTCGTTTGCGGACGGCTGTCAGTTCTATCTTGCGGTCACGCACTCGGGCGACAGGAACATCGACCCCGTCCTGCGCTATGAGTTCGAAAACGCTGTTGTCACCGCCTCGGGCAACGACGACAGCGCCGAAATCATCGCGACCTTCCGTGACGGCACCACTAAGAACTACGGCGCGGCACTCGGCGAATATCATGTTGCCGAGAAGATCCGCTCGATGATTGCGGCCACGGCCGACCCGGAAAAGGCGGTCGCCTGCACCGCGCAGACCATTCTGCCGCAGCTGACCGTATGCAACGCCATCGTCGAGTACGGCAGGGTCGCCCCCCTGCCCGAGGACAGAATGCAGCGCGTGACCGAGCCGGAGCCCGGCGTATTCATGCCCGGTCTGGCGGACGAAGCATGGCAGTGCTTCGAGCAGGCGAAGCTGCCGTCCGAGCTCGGCTTCGACTGGGCGCAGCAGCCGAGCGACATTCCACTTAAGGGATACACCGCATTCGGCCGCCCGTACTGCGAAAAGGAGGAACAGAAATGATTCGCGTCTGTATCATCGGCAACTCCGGCCACGCGGCCACGGTCACCCGTGCGCTGCCCCGACTGCCGCAGGTTGAAATCGCCGGTTTCTGCCGCGCGTGGGACGGCGAGCCTATGACCGAGGTGCTGGAGGATTTCGCAAAGCTCGGTCTGCATCCGCGCGAGTACCCGGACTACCGCACCATGACGGAAGCGGTGCGGCCCGATGTGCTCGTTGTGGACGGTCTGTTCTGCGACCACGAGGAAATGACGCTGTACGCACTTGCTCACGGCATTCACGTCTACTGCGACAAGCCGCTTTCTCTCACCCTTGAGGGATTAAAGCGCATCGAACAGGCTGCGTCGCAGTCCTCTGCGGTGCTGTGGGCAATGCAGACGGCGCGTTATGACCCGTGGTTCTACACGGCAAAGTGCCTGATCGACGAGGGCGCCATCGGCGACATCCGCCTGCTCTCCGCCCGCAAGTCCTACCGTCTGGGGCAGCGCGCCCCGTTCTTCCGCGAGCGTGCGCTGCACGGCGGCCTCATTCCATGGGTCGCCATCCACGGCATCGACTTCATCCGCTATCTGTATCCGCGTGCGGCAAAGCAGATTTTTGCCAGCCATTCGGCGCTGTGCAACAGCGGTTTCGGCGAGCTTGAGGTTTCCTCTCAGCTGATGATGACCATGGAAAACGAGGTTTCGGCGCAGGTCAGCGCGGATTATCTCCGTCCGTCCAACGCGCCGACACACGGCGACGACCGGGTACGCGCCGCCGGTACAAACGGCGTGATTGAGGTCGAAAACGACAAGGTCTGGCTGATAAACAGCGAGCACGACGGCCGCATGGCCATGCCGCTTCGCGACTGCCCGATGATTTTCGAGGACTTCATCCACACGCTGGAAGGGTACGGCACCGGCCTGCTCAATCTGGCGGAGTCCATCGAGGACAGCCGTCTGGCGCTGCTCGCCCGCGAGTCCGCCGACACGCATCGTCTTATCGAGGCATGAAAAGTCCGCTTCAAAGCAGACCTTATTGACAATAAAAAATCCTGAATGCTGCGCACTCAGGATGAGCCTGTCGCAAAACTTACGTTTTGCCGACAATCTGTGTTCTGACTTCGCAGAACACGAACGTCCGAAAGTTCCCATTCGGAAACTTTCTCCCTCTGGGAGTATAAAAACCGTGATACATGCTCCCGGTTTTTATGACTTTGTTTTGCAAAGTCTATTTCATGCGCGCTTCCGCGCGGCATCCGCTGCCTGCGTCAAGCGCCCCTCTGTTGACAATAAAAAATCCTGAATGCTGCGCACTCAGGATTTTTGTTTGCCTTTTTTTTGAAATTTTTCTGTTTTCCGGGCGTTTCAAAGCGCCGGAATATTGTCTGCGTTTTTGCTGTAAAAGCTCGGATTTTCTCCAAATTCGCGTTTGAAGGCTTTAAGAAAGTTCGAATAATCATTAAATCCGCATTGCAGGCATGAAACCGTGACAGGGTTGCCCGCGCGAAGCATATTGCGGGCGGTGATGAGCCGTTTTTTCATGATGTACTGATAAATCGTCAGACCGGTAAACTGCTTGAAGCGGCGACTGAGGTAAAACTTGCTGATATAAAACCGCCCGGCCAGATTATCAAGGCTCAGCGAGTCCGCCAGATTTTCGTTGATGTAGCCGATCACCTGATTGACTTTTTCGTCCTCGGTGATGTCATTCTTGACCGACTCCGGCGTATCGTAGTATGCGCGGCAGACGCGAACCAGAAACTCAATGAGGTAAGCCTGCGTCAGCGCAGCGCTTCCGAGCTTCTTGCTGAACTTCGCGTCCGACATCTGCTCGCAGAGCTGCCGCAGACGAATGAGCGTGCCGTCGTCCGGACGGATGAGCCGGTAATCCTTGAGCGCTGCATCCGTGAAGCAGGCGGTGAAATCCTCGCCGGAAAACCGCTTCAGATGGTCAAAAAAGTCATCTGCGAGCCAGATTACGATGCGTTCATACGGCCTGCCGGGCCGCACCTCCGGGCGATGGATATCCGCGTTGCTCGTCAGCAGAATGTCGCCCGGCCGCAGCTTATAGCTTCGGCCCTCGATGATGTAGTTGACGTTTCCGGAGATGAAAAAGAAAATCTCGTAAAACGGATGCTGATGAAACTCAACGGTCGGCGGCGTTTCGTTGTAGCTGTGATGAAATTCATAATAGCGTTCGGTCATGACCTGACGCGGGTCAAATTCTTCTTTGATCATTTTTCACAAGGCTCCCTCACCGGATTTGTCAGCTTTGCTGTGACAGCTTCAGTATACAGCAAGATTCACCACATTTCAAGCCACATTCACCGTGCCCGCAAAAATACGGCCTGTTATACTTATTATAGTAAAATTGCAGCCTGAAACAGCTGCAAACCGCGTATTTTTCTTTTCAAACACAACATCATTCAGCCGGAACAGGCTGTATTTATGCAAAGTAAAAAAGGAGGCTTTTCCCCGCAATGAAAATGACATTCCGCTGGTACGGCGAGGGCAACGACAGCATCACACCGCAGCAGATCAAGCAGATTCCGGGCGTTACCGGTCTGGTATGGGCGCTACACAACAAGCAGGCCGGTGAGGTCTGGGAAATCGACGAAATCGAGGAAGCACGCCGTCAGATCGAGGGCGCCGGCTTCAACATGGACGTCGTCGAGAGCGTAAACGTTCATGACGACATCAAGATCGGTCTGCCGAGCCGCGACAAGTACATCGAAAACTACAAGACCACGCTGCGCAATCTGGCAAAGTTCGGCGTCAAGGTCGTTACCTACAACTTCATGCCGATTTTCGACTGGACGCGCACCGACCTGTTCCATCCGCTGCCGGACGGCTCCACCGCGCTGTTCTACGAAAAGAGCAAAATTCAGGACGACTACAAGGAAATGGCAAACTACATCCTGAACAACCTGCACGGCATGACCTTCCCGGGCTGGGAGCCTGAGCGCATGGCAAAGCTCGACGAGCTGTTCGAAGCGTACAAGCCGGTTACCAAGGAAAAGCTGTGGGAAAACCTCAAATATTTCCTCGAAGCCATCATGCCGACCTGCCACGAGACCGGTATCAAAATGGCCATCCATCAGGACGATCCCCCCTGGGACATCTTCGGCCTGCCGCGTCTGCTCGTAGACAAGGAGTCCATCGGCCGCTTCCTGAAGATGGTCGATGACCCGTACAACTGCCTGTGCCTGTGCTCCGGTTCGCTCGGCGCGAACCCGAAGAACAACGTTGCCGATATTATCCGCACCTACTGCGACCGCATTGCCTTCGCGCACATCCGCAACGTCAAGCACTTCCCGAACGGCGACTTCACCGAAGCCTCCCACCGCGACTGCGACGGCGATGTCGGCATTCTCGACATCATGAAGGCTTACCACGACTGCGGCTACACCGGCTACGTCCGTCCCGACCATGGCCGCCACATCTGGGGCGAGCAGTGCCGTCCGGGTTACGGCCTGTACGACCGCGCGCTCGGCATCATGTACCTCTGGGGCTGCTGGGATATGCTCGAAAAGACCGAAGGCAAGGCAGGCGAATAAGATATGAAACCCTTTATGAACGCAGATTTTCTGCTGACCACACCGACTGCGCGTCACCTTTACCACGACATTGCGGCCGAAATGCCCATTATCGACTACCACTGCCATATCGACCCCAGAGAAATCGCGGAGGACCGCAAATTCGACAACATCTCCGAGGTCTGGCTCGGCGGCGACCACTACAAGTGGCGTCAGATGCGCTGGGGCGGCATTCCCGAGGAGCTTGTGACCGGAAACGCAGACCCGCGCGAAAAATTCCGTGCGTTTGCTTCGGTCATGCCCCGCCTCATCGGCAATCCGCTCTATCACTGGAGCCATCTGGAGCTTCAACGCGTATTCGATATTCATGAACCGCTGACCGCAGACAATGCGGACGCCATCTATGACAAATGCAGCGAGGTCCTCAAGACCTGCTCCGCGCGCGGTCTGATGCGCCGCTTCAACGTCAAGGCTGTCTGCACGACCGACGACCCCTGCGACGATCTGCACTGGCACGAGGTCATTGCAGCCGACCCGACGATGGAGATCAAGGTGCTTCCGGCGTTCCGTCCGGACAAGGCGGTAAACATCGAAAAACCGGATTTCGCCGCTTATATCGCCCGTCTGGCACAGACCACCGGCCGCACGCTGAACAGCGCAGACGACGTTGCCGAAGCGCTGTGCGAGCGTGCAGACTACTTTGCCGCTCACGGCTGTCTCTGCGCCGACCACGGTGTGGATTACTGCATGTATGCAGAGCCGGAGAAGCCGGCTGCCGACCGTGCGTTTGACCGCGCGATGCGCGGCGAGGCACTCACCCGCGAGGAAAACGACGCCTACAAGACGCGCGTCACCATTGCCTGCGCGAAGAAGTACGCTTCTCTCAACTGGGTGATGCAGCTGCACTTCGGCTGCCTGCGCAACACGAACAAGCCGCAGTTCGGCCTGCTCGGTGCGGACACCGGCTACGACGCCATCAACAGCGCCTCGGGCGTGGAAAACGTTGCGCCGCTGCTGAACGCCTTTGCAGAAAACGGCGGCCTGCCGAAGATGATTCTGTACTCGCTCTCCCCGAACGACAATACCGCGCTCGCGACCATCGCAGGCTGCTTCCAGGGCGGCGGACAGGTCGGCCGCATTCAGCACGGCAGCGCATGGTGGTTCAACGACAACCTAAACGGCATGAAACAGCAGCTGACCGATCTGGCGGCGAACGGCACGCTCGGCGCGTTTGTCGGCATGCTCACCGACTCCCGTTCCTTCCTGAGCTACACCCGCCACGAGTATTTCCGCCGCATCCTGTGCGAGCTTATCGGCTCGTGGGTGGAAAACGGTCTGTATCCGAACGATGAAAAGCAGCTCCGCAGCATCATCGAGGATATCTGCTTCAACAACACCAATACGTTTTTCCGCTTTGACGTATAAGAAAGGACAGAAACGATATGAAGCTTTCGCTTTCTTCTATTCAGAACAACAAGGAGGCATGGAAGGGCTATCACCTGCCTGCCTATGATCCCGCTGTCATTGCAGCCAATACAAAAGCAAAGCCGCAGTGGATGCACTTCGGCTCGGGCAACATCTTCCGCATTTTCCCGGCGGCGCTCTGCCAGCGCCTGATTGAAAAGGGCGTCATGGATACCGGCATCGTCTGCTGCGAGGGTTATGACGATGAGATCGTGACCCGCTGCTTCCGTCCCTACGACAACCTGACGGTCGGCGTCACGCTTAACGCGGACGGCAGCATCGAAAAAGAGGTGATCGGCTCGATGGCCGAGAGCCTGACCATGCTGAACGACAGCGCCGCTATCGCCGAGGTATTCTGCGAGCCGAGCCTTCAGATGGTGTCGTTCACCATCACCGAAAAGGGTTATTCCCTGCGCAACGCTGCGCACGAGCTCATGCCCGCGGTACAGGCCGACATGGAAAACGGCCCGGAAAACTGCCGCAGCTTCATGGCGCAGCTCACCGCCATGTGCATCCGCCGCTTCCGCACCTGCGGCACGCCGCTTGCACTGGTTTCCATGGACAACTGCTCGCACAACGGCGAAAAGCTCCAGAAGGCGGTCATGGAAATCGCGTCTGCATGGCGCGATAACGGCCATATCTCCGAGGAAGAGTACGCTTATCTCGAAAACAAGGTCGCCTTCCCATGGAGCATGATCGACAAAATCACGCCGCGCCCCAACCCGAGCGTCGAAAAGCAGCTGCTTGCCGACGGTCTGGAGGACATCAGTCCGTTCGAGACCGCCAAGCATACCTTTACCGCCGCTTTCGTCAACGCCGAGAAGCCGCAGTACCTCGTCATTGAGGACAGCTTCCCGAACGGCCGCCCGCCGCTCGAACAGGCCGGCGTCATCATCACGACCCGCGACGTCGTAAACAAGGTCGAGAAAATGAAGGTCTGCACCTGTCTGAACCCGCTGCACACCTGCCTTGCGGTTTACGGCTGCATCCTCGGCTACGAGTCCATCGCGGCCGAGATGAAGGACGAGGAGCTTTCCCGCTTCATCACCCGCATGAGCCACGAGGAGGGCATGCCCTTCGTTGTCAATCCGGGCGTTATCGACCCGGAGCAGTTCCTGAACGAGGTGCTGACCGTCCGCTTCCCCAATCCGTTCATGCCGGATACGCCGCAGCGCATCGCGACCGATACCTCCCAGAAGCTGTCTATCCGCTTCGGCGAGACCATCAAGGCGTATATCGCGTCCCCCGACCATGAGGCTTCCGAGCTTCGCCTGATTCCGCTCGTTCTGGCCGGCTGGCTGCGCTACCTCATCGGGGTGGACGACGCCGGCAAGCCGTTCGCGTGCAGTCCGGACCCGCTGCTCGAAGCCATGCAGGCGCATCTCGCCGGTATGACGCTCGGCGGCGAAATTGATGCGGAAAAGCTGCGTCCCATTCTGTCTGACGCCTCTGTTTTTGCAGTCGATCTGTACGAGTGCGGTCTGGCCGGCAAGGTCATCGACTACTTCAAGGAGCTTATGGCCGGTCCGGGCGCCGTTCGTGCAACGCTCAAAAAATACGTAAACGCCTGACGAACACATCAAGTCTCCAAGGAGGGGCGGCCTGCCTTATCACCTCGGGCCGCCTCTGACCTGCTTCGGAGACGACGTATATAACAGGAGGATTTCCATCATGAACAAACTCAATCAGAAGATTTCCGAGATCGGCGTTGTGCCGGTTATCAAGCTGAACCACCCGGAGCGCGATGCGGCGCCGCTCGCAAAGGCGCTGTGTGAAGGCGGCGTGCCGGTCGCAGAAGTGACCTTCCGCGCAGCGGGCGCACCGCTCGCCATCAAGGCAATGAAGGAGACCTGTCCGGATATGATCGTCGGCGCAGGCACTGTTACCACCACCGCGCAGATCGACGAAGCCATCGCCGCCGGTGCGGAATTTATCGTCACCCCGGGCATGGACGAGGAGCTCTGCGCCTATGCACAGCAGAAGAATATCGCCATCTATCCCGGCTGCACGACCCCGTCCGACTACCATAAGGCACTGAAATTCGGTCTGGAAGTGCTGAAGTTCTTCCCGGCCGAGCAGTCCGGCGGTCTGGCGAAAATCAAGTCCATGAGCGCACCGTTCCCGATGTTCAAGGTCATGCCGACCGGCGGCGTCAACCTCAAGAACCTCAAGGACTACCTCGCAAGCCCGATTATCGCGGCCTGCGGCGGCTCCTACATGGTAACGGCCGACCTCATCGACAACCAGAAATGGGACGAAATCATCTCGCTCTGCAAGCAGTCCCGCGAAATCGTAAAGGAGGCGCGCAATGGCTGAGTTTTCGCTGGCGCACATCGGCATCAATGCCGAAAATGAAGCAGACGCGCTGAAAATCGCAGAACTGTTCGCGGCGCTTTTCGGTTTCGAGGTCAAGCCGGGCAATTCGTCCGTCTTTGCCGGAACGGCGGTCGAAGTGATGAAAACACCCTACCTCGGCGCGAACGGCCATATCGCCATCGGCACGCCGGACGTTGCGGCGGCGCAGGCCGAGCTGGAGGCACGCGGCTTCGCGTTCCGTCCGGAGACCGCAAAATACAAGGCGGACGGCACGCTAAACGCCGTCTATCTGAAAGACGAAATCGGCGGATTTGCCGTTCATCTGGTTAAAAAATAAGACAGCAGGAGAATATACCATGAAAATCGTAACTTTCGGCGAGCTGATGGTCCGCCTTCAGCCGTATAACTATGAGCGCTTCGTGCAGGCCGACCATCTGGAATTTTCGTTCGGCGGCGGCGAGGCAAACGTTGCTGTTTCGCTGGCAAACTACGGCATGGACGCGGCTTACGTCACTAAGCTGCCGGCTCACGCCATCGGTCAGGCGGCCGTCAATTCTCTGCGCCGCTACGGCGTTGACACCTCGATGATCGTGCGCGGCGGCGACCGTGTCGGCATCTACTACAACGAAAAGGGCGCGTCGCAGCGCGGCTCGGTCTGCATCTACGACCGTGCGCACTCCGCAATTCAGGAGGCAACGACCGCTGATTTCGACTGGGACGCCATTTTCGAGGGCGTGGACTGGTTCCATTTCACCGGCATCACCCCGGCGCTCGGCGCGAATGTCGTTGACATCTGCCGTGAGGCGTGCAAGGCTGCAAAGGCGCACGGCGTCAAGATCTCCTGCGACCTGAACTACCGCGGCAAGCTCTGGACGCGCGAGCAGGCCCGCGAGGCAATGACCGACCTGTGCCAGTACGTTGACGTCTGCATCTCCAACGAGGAGGACGCGAAGGACGTTTTCGGCATCGAGGCCGAGGCGACCGACATCTACGCGGGCGAAATCAACCGCGTAGGCTACAAGTCGGTTGCAAAGCAGCTTGCGGACAAGTTCGGCTTCGAAAAGGTCGCTATCACCCTGCGCGAGAGCCATTCCGCCTCGGATAACGGCTGGTCTGCGATGCTGTACGATGTAAAGAGCGACGAATACTGCTTCTCCAAGAAGTACGAGCTGCGCATCATCGACCGCGTCGGCGGCGGCGACTCGTTCGGCGGCGGCCTGATTTACGCGCTGCTCTCCGGCAAGTCCACGCAGGACGCCATCGAGTTCGCGGTTGCCGCTTCCGCCCTTAAGCACACCATCGAGGGCGACTACAACATGGTAACTGTTGCCGAGGTCGAGAAGCTCGCCGGCGGCGACGGCTCCGGCCGCATTCAGCGATAAAACGCGCTCTTTTCAAAGCACTTATCTTCTCTCTTCTCGGCGCGCTGCATCTCGCGCCGAGAAGCTGCCTGCCATAGAAAGAAACAGATGCCGTGCGTAAGTCAGATTGACGGCGCGGCATCTTTGTTTCCTTATATGTAATTCTCTCCCATATAGAAATGTTCTGCCTTATGGCGGAGCATTTTCTGTTTTAACCGACGCCTCTGTTTGCGCGCGGAAACACGCATGGCAGGTTGAAAAGATAGGCGCGGATGCAGTAAGCGGACAAAGTTCGCGGATATTTTTGCGTTTGAGTAAGTTGTAAAAGGATTTATCAATGAACCGGACAAACAGAAACTCCATCGACATTACAGCCTGCACTGTTCTGCCGATGGAGTTTTTTGATATTCAGCAATCCGCGTTCCGGGCAGTCCGCCGCCAAGGGTTTCTTACCCCGGCATGGTCCAGTCGCGGACGCCGTCGAAATACGGGGATTGCTTTCGCAGACGGAAATCGTCCGCGTCGATTTTCGACCAGTCGTAAAGACCGCTGCCTGCCGCCTGTCCGGTGCGGCCGGAGGCGATGCCGTCGTTTACAGTCTGCTGAATTTCTCTTGTGCCGCACAGGTCGGGATAAACGTTTTCCGCAATCGCCTTTTCCAGTTCGAATCCGACCGCGTCGAAATATTCGAGCAGACCGATGGAAGCGTATCTCATGCCGACCGCGTATTTCACGGCCTTGTCGATGTCGGCGGCGGTAGTAACGCCCTGCTCGATGAGATAGATGGACTCGCGGAACAGTGCCTGCGCGAAGCGGTTGACGAGAAATCCCGGCACGCTGCGGTTCAGCAGAACGACCTGCCGATGCAGCGTTTCAAGCAGCTTCGTGGTGCGGACAACCGTCTGCTCGGATGTATGCTCATGGCGAACCACCTCGACGAGAGGGAGCATATGGACCGGCTGAAACGGATGCGCAATCAGAAACTGTTCGGGACGCACCGTTAATTCCGCCAGAATGCCTGCGTCAATCGAGGAGGTGCAGGAGGCAATCACCGCGTCGGGAGCAGCATATTGTTCGATGCTTGTGTAAACTGCTTTCTTCGCTGCGGTATCTTCCGCAACCGCCTCAAAGACGAAGGTCGCGCCCTTCAGCGCTTCCGGAGAATTTGTGATGGTGAGCAGCTGAATGGCAGCAGCCTTGTTGCCCTCGGTGGCAAGGTTCTGCGCAATCAGGTCGTCCCAGTTCTGCTCAATGGCCTTGCGGCAGCGGACAAGTCCCTTTTCCGAGTGACCGATGACCGTACACGGAATGCCGTGGCCAATGATGAGCGTCGCCTCGCAGGAACCGATGGTCCCCGCGCCGAATACTGCGATTTTTTCCATGGAAAGTCCCTCCCGCTTATGCCATGGCCCAGCCATGCGTCAGGCGGAGCGACTGACCGGTGAGCGCGCCCTGGTCGTTCGACAGGAAATACAGCGTGTTCGCGACGTCCTCAACGGTCGTAAATACGCCGTCTACCGTGTCGCGCAGCATGATGTTCTTGACGACTTCCTCTTCCGAAATGCCGAGGTCGCGCGCCTGCTCGGGAATCTGCTTCTCGACAAGTGGTGTCTTGATGAAGCTCGGACAGATGGTGTAGGTGTAGATACCGTACTCCGCGCCCTCGCGAGCGACCGCCTTGGCCAGACCGGCAACGCCGTGCTTGGCAAAGTTGTACGGCTCTTTGAGCTTGGATCCGACAAAGGACTGCACCGAGCCGGTAAAGACGATGCGGCCGCTCTTGCCGGAGGCTTTCATGCGGCGGAAAGCCGCGCGGGAGACCAGAAACGCACCGTCCGCGTGAATTGCCACCATCTTTTTCCAGTCCTCAAACGGATATTCATCAAACGGGTGCACGATCTGCACGCCGGCGTTGGACATCACGAGGTCGCACGAGCCGAACTGCTCCATCATGCAGTCGAAACCGGCCTCGACCTCCTGCTCGTCCGCAACGTCCATGCGGACCGCGAGCGCCGTAAGACCCGCGTCCGTCAGCTCCTTTGCAACGGCTTCCGCCCCGGCGAGGTTCAGGTCGGCAACGACGACTGCCCAGCCCTCTTTCGCCATCTTTTCCGCACATGCCTTGCCGATACCGGACGCCGCGCCCGTAATCTATGCTGTTTTCATTTGCTTTTCCTCCTGATCCCTTGCGAGGTTTTCTTTGATGGTTCCTATTATAGCGGTCCAAAACATAAACATCAATAATGAGCCGGTGGTTTCCGCGTTGTCGGCCATAACGTTCTCCACGGTTTTCCGGTAAACGTCGAGCATCTGCACCGCGCCATTCATCAGACGAATTCCCTCGTCGGTCAGCCACTGACGCCGGTCAAACGAGTAAAACAGCTTCACACCCAGTTCGTTTTCCAGTTTCTTTATCGCAACCGAAAGCGCAGGCTGCGACACATTCAATTTTTCCGCCGCACGGGAATAACTGCCCTCGCGGACAATCGCGGTGAAATGGGAAAGCTGCTTCAGATCCATATCGTTCTCCTGCCGGTTTCGCGGACTTTCGTTCGTTTATTCTGTCTTTCAGTATAGCGGTTTCAGGTGAAGTTTGTAAATAAATCTTTGTGTGGGAATGATTGGGGCGGTTCTTTTCTCCGTGGTTGACTGCTGAATCCGAAAAGGTTCTTTTTGTCGCTTCGATAGAGCATCGCACCCATCTGCTTGTCATACGTCAAGTTGATTTCGTCTCATAACTTGTCGTATGACAAGTATTCATATAATAAGATACTCAGCAAAAAACCGACCAAATGACCAACTTGGTTGTTTGGTTCAAAAACTGATTCCATTTTCGCTGCCCCGATAGGACCACACAGAAAAAAGCGCACCACCCCGCTCGGAGTGATACGCTTAGTCCCTATGTTTACTTCTTCCCTTCCCCAATCGCCCGCTCCACCATCGCGTAACAGGTCTGCACCGGAAGTTCGACGATGTGGGCGATATTCGCGTAGGACAGGCCCTCCGCGCGATATTTGAGAATGGTGAGCGTCAGCTGCGTTCTTTTAATCGCTTTCTGCAATGCCTCGGGGTCGCGCTGCTTCCCCTCGTTCTCTTTCTCCCAGCATTTCCAGCAGAGACCATCGGGCGAGGACGTCCAGTTTTCTCCGCATGCCTTGCATAATCTTCTGTCGTTATTCATAAAAAACACTCTTTCCTTTTGTGTATTTCAGACACATTCCGCGATATGTTTGCGCCACCGATGTATTCTCTGTGCCGCTTTCGGGATTTTCTCCTCTGTGCGAGCTGGTGCAAACAGCCGCGTATTCTGCCATGCGTGACCGATTTTCCCGACCGGCTCGATTGCTGCCATTGCGCGGTGCATGGACGCTTCGCGCGGATGAACGTAATAATGCGTAGTAGTCGTCACATCGGCGTGCCCGAGCAAACCTGCGACTGTCGCGGCATCCACACACTGCTCGATGGCGCGCGTCGCGAACGTGTGCCGAATGTCGTGAAACCGAACGTGCGGCAGTTTCAGGCCGTCCAGTACATCACGCCAATAGGCGCTCAGGTGGTCCGGGTCGAGCACGCCGCCCACCGCGCTGTAAATGATGAAATCCGACCCGTCCGGCGCCCGCTCGAACAGCGAGCGAAACCGCTCCCACTGCACGGTCAGCCTTTTCGAGCGGCAGTGCGTGTAAACGGTTGCCGAAACCGGATTTACAGGCATAATGCCGTCTGCAACCGCACGTTTGCAGCAGAATGTGCTTGTGCATATTGTCGCTGTAATGCTCGTAACCGCTCGGCTTCGCCACCGGCTCGACATATGTTGCAAGCCACTGCTCAGTCCATCAATACTAAAATCAATTTGATCGTGCATCCATCCAAATATCGTATTTTTCTGTCTGATTTTCTCCGGAACCCTCTAACACATAAATGGGCTGGATATATTCACTTTCCGGATCTGCGTAGAAAGCATCAGAAACGGAATCAATCAAAATACTGTTTGGAGAGACCTCGGCATTCAGGGTATAATCATTTTCGCTCAGCGATGTTGCTACTTCATGATAGTTCTTCCCTTCGACATCGGCATCAACCAAGGCATATTCATTTGCAAACTTGTCAACGCCAACGATTTCTCCGCTCCCTGATATGGAAATGCAGATACGAAATGTTCCATATACAGGTTTTCCGGCAATCTCAGGGTAGAAATACACATTCTTTCTGAGAACTTCTTCTGTTCCTTGTGCTGCATCTCCGGTTGAGGTCGTACCAACCTTAGCGTCGCCCAGTTCTTTTAATGGGTACAGATCGTTGTCTGCAATAAACTGCTCAGCGATTTGGATGGCATCGGTGTCCGACAGTGTGCCTCCCGTTGCATCAAAGTCGATTGGTCTCTGATAAAACCATCTGCCGGTCTGCGCATCAATGCCAACTGTGGTTCCGTCAGGCAATGTATTGCCGGTTGGAAAAGCTCCGATATCAGATGAGGAAATCTGAAACAACTCTCCGATTTTTTTCTTTTCCTGATTAAGATTTACCGGTTTCAAACGATATACAGCCAACGATTGGCTCACGTTGTCGATCTCCGATTCGATGGTATCCTCGATAGATACACGGATATTCGCTGTTGCAATGTTTCCAACTACAGGGAGCTTTAACTTGGGAATTTGCTTATTCTGCGGTTCTGCAAAATGCAGGACTGTCACGACGCATAATATCACCGCGACACATACCGCGACAAAGATTTTACGATTTTGAATAACGAATTTTTTCATGCTACGCTCTCCCTCCTATGGGTGGAATTGTTTCTGTATCAATCAAAAGCTCCACATCGCTCTCATCGGTTGCTTCTCCGCGAGCATATGAACCGAACAGATACACAGCTTTCAACCGGTAACGGACTGCAACCGGTGTGATATAGCGGCGAATTTCTTCTACGGTATAAATCATATTCTCGCCTCCCTATCAATCGAAAGTCTTTCTCACCGCCTTTCCCTCACCATCATCAGCGCATATCCGAGCAAATTTTGGCCATTCCACTTGGCCTTGTCCAATCGCATCGGATTTTTCATGGATAGGCCGATGCCCCAGATGCGGTCTTTTACCGCGCACTCAGCCAGAGTTGCGTTGCCGGTCGCTTTCAGTTTCTCTTGCAGGCTTTCGTTCTGCGAGAACTTCGCAAGCAGTCCCTCGAAAACGATAATCTGGCGCACACCGTTCCACAGGCTTTCGTCGTAATTCGACACGCGCCGCCCGAGCGCTTTTACTTTCGCCACGTCATCGGTTGCGAGTATCTGCGCAGCTGTCGCTTTATCGTGAAAGCAGCACGCCTTTTGATACATCATGTACTGCTCCATCGAGGAAAAAGCAACTCCGCCCACCGTAAACGCAGACGGATACCAGTTGCTGAGATAGCCGTTTTCTTCGTCGGGTTTGTGAAAGCAAATAATCATTTGATACCTCATTCATTGAAATAACCCTTATTATGTACTAAACTCCTTACCCCACCACCAACTTATTCGTTTTCTTTAGGAACTTCGCTGGAATGGGTCTATCCAAACGCCATGTGATGTTCATCGGCCGGCTGCCCTCGTGGCTCACATACTCCGCCGTACCGAGAAAGGTATACGCTTCCGCGCCGCCGGTGAGGCGGTCGGTTTTGAACTCGCGGACAAACAGCAGAACGCGGCTGCCGCGCTCGCGATGGTGAATATAGCGCTGACCGGTCGGCGAATGCTCGGCCGTGGTGCTCTGGCTCTGCCAGTGGAACAGGCTTTCGTTTATGGAGTAATCGTTGTACATGGTCGTGGGCGAATAGTCCTTATCCGCCTTATTGAGCGTCACCATGAACACATCGAGCTGCTTGTCCGGCAGCCATTTTACGCCCTCACGGACGGTATGCGGCTTCATAAAATCCAGCGCCGCGAGCAGCTGGTCGCGCGAATAGGTGCAATGCAGGTCGAGCGGACAGTCGAACCCCAAGTCTACCGGCGCATCCAGAAAGTCAATCTGTTCGAACCGATAGCGCAGCAGGTCCATGAGTTCACCGAGCAGCACTGTGCTGTCCGACAGCGCGTACAGGTTGTCCTGCACCTCGTCATCGTTCCAATCCGGCGCGGTTTTGCCCCATATCGTGACATAAAGCATTTGCAGCATTCGCTTCTGCACATCGGGCAGCGCAGAAAAATCCACGTTGTCGAGCCGCGGCAGAATATCGAGCAGGAACGAAATCCACCGGCGCGAATCCGCTACCGCGAACTTGGCAAATGCCTTGGTCAAAAGCTCCTCTAAAGGCTCACGGAAATCCTCCCGCACACCGGCGCGGACACACAGCCGCGAAAAACTCGCATACTTATAGACCGCACGCGGGTCGAGGTGCAAGTACCTTAAAAAGTTTCTGAGCGTCAGTTCCAAACCGCTGTCCTCGGCAACGCTGCCGACGCGCGACACCAGACCCGCCGTGTTGCCGTAGGAGGCGCGAATGTTGTCCAATATGTACCGTGCGGCTTTCTTTTCGAGCTGAATATAGCAGCCTTTCGGCGCGGAAACGAAACCTTCCCTGATTTCGCGGCTGACGCTGCGGGTCGTGTTGCTGAGCAGAGCCGCAAACTTGTCTTCGAAATTATATCGCTTGTTCGCCTGACCGATAAAGTCCAGCACGGCCAGGCATTCTTTGTCCTCCGCCAGACGCAAACCGCGTCCGAGCTGCTGCAAAAAGACCGTCAGCGACTCGGTCGGGCGTAAAAACAGCACGGTATTGACCTCGGGGATGTCCACACCCTCATTGTAGATGTCCACAACAAAGATAAACCGCACTTCCCCGCTCACCAAGCGGTGCTTCGCCGCGTTTCTTTCCTCGTCCGAGGATTTTCCGGTCAGGCTGATAGAGGGAATGCCGCGCCGATTGAACTGCTCCGCCATGAAGTTTGCGTGTTCGACCGAAACGCAGAACCCCAATCCCTTTACCTCGTCAATATCGGTCACGTACTTCATCACCGAGGCGGCTACCAGTTCCGCACGCCGCTGAGCCACCGCGCCGCTGAACGCATACACGCGCTCCAGTTCGCTTTTGTCGTAGCCGCCCTGCGTCCAGCGCAGGCTGTCGAGGTCAACGGTATCCGTCACGCCGAAATACTGAAACGGGCACAGCAGCTTGCGGTCGATTGCCTCCGGCAGGCGGATTTCCGCCGCAATTCGGTCGCCAAAGTACGGCAGAATACTCTTGCCGTCCATGCGTTCCGGCGTCGCCGTCAAGCCGAGCAGGATTTTGGGGCGATAGTGCTGCAACAGCTTTTGATAAGTCGGCGCAGCGGCGTGGTGGAACTCGTCCACGACGATGTAATCGTAAAAATCCGGCGCGGTTTTGCTCGTAAAATCCTGCGAATTGAATGTCTGAATGGAGAGAAACAGGTGGTCGATGCTTTCCGGCTTGTAGCCACCGACAAACAGCTCTCCGAAGTTCGCGTCCTTGAGCACCGCGCGGAAGGTATACAGACTTTGCTTCAGGATTTCCTCGCGGTGTGCGACGAACAGCAGCCGGCAAGGCGCACCGGTTTGCTTGCGGAAGCGACGGTAATCGAGCGCAGAAATCACGGTTTTTCCCGTGCCGGTTGCTGCAACGACCAGATTGCGCGTGTAGCCGCGCACCGTCCGTTCGGCGTCCAGCTTGTCCAAAATCTCCTGCTGATAGGAGTAGGGCGCGATGTCCATGGTATACCGTTCAGCCTCGTTGCTGCCAAAATACTTTTCCGCCTTGAGCGCCCGCGCCAAGCGCTCCCTCTGCGTTTCGGAGTAATACTCGAACTCGTCGGCGTTCCAGTAGCTTTCAAAGGTGGCCGCGATTTTGTCGATCGTTTCCGGCAGATCCTTTTTTGTTACCTTAATATTCCACTCCAACCCGCTCGAAATCGCGGCGTTCGACAGATTGGACGAGCCGACATAAGCGGTCGTAAAACCGGTATTCCGGTAAAAAACGTAGGTTTTCGCGTGCAGACGGGTGCGCTTGGTGTCGTAGCTGACCTTGATTTGCGTGTTCGGGAGCTGGCGAAGTTCCTCGATTGCCTTTACGTCGGTCGCGCCCATGTACGAGGTCGTGATCACGCGCAGTCCGCCGCCGTTCTGCGTAAACTCGCGCAGCTCGTCGATCAGCAGCCGCAGACCGCTCCATTTGATGAACGACACTAGCATATCAATGCGGTCGGACGAAACGATTTCCTTTTTCAGCTCGGTGTACATCTGCGGCTCATGCACCGCCCCGGTGAACAGCGAGCTTTGCGCAATCGACGTTTCCGGGCGCGCGACATCGGCGGCTGTCCTGCCGACCGCCAAGCGCGGGTCACTCTCCCGTAAAAGCGCAAAAAGCTGCTCCGCCCGCCGGTCAACGCCCAGCGCGGCAAAGTCAGCTTCCTGTGTGGTGTTTTGAATGAGGGTGACGATTTGGTTCGTCAGCGCGATTTGTGCGGAAATATCCCCGCCGTTGTCCGCTACGTTGTCCAAGCCCTTCTGTACAACGTCCGCTAAGTATTGCGCCAGCACCTTGGACGCCTCCGCCCTGTCGAGCGGCGCCACCGCCTGCCGCTCCGCCGGAATTTCCGCCAGCTCGCGCGTTAATGCGTTGTTGATCAGTTGTTCGTATAAGCCGGGGTGGAGCATGGCGGAGCCTCCTGTTCGTAATGCAGCATCTTTACAGGTATATTAATCTATATGTACCTCTTAACAGTCATTATACATAAAGAAACTTCGCAAAGCAATGTTTCGCACCAAATTTTGCAAAATCACAGTGGAAGAAACGCTGTCGTTCCCACGCTTCAGCTTCTGCTGTTGTGCAGCACGGCAGGCAGCTGTTCCGGCCCGGATAACCAGCTTATTCTTTCACCTTTCCCAGATGACGCAGCATCTTTTGCACTTCGGCTTCGTACTCCGGATAACCGCAGAGGAGCATTTTATTTCTGAGTGCCGCGATGGCGTCTATGAACCTGTGACTGTCCTTCTTCTTTACATGGCAGAGAATTGCCAGAAAGCGTGAACCCTTCTTCGCATACTCCTCATCAAACCACACGCGAACCTTCTGTCTGATGAACAGCTGATCGGCAAGATATTCAGAGGCGTCGAAGAACAGGAAGTAGTCATACCGCAGTGATACCCTTCTGATTTTCAAGTATATTTCTTTCTGCAAAACCGTCCGCCTCGCACATTAGCTCTCGATTTCCGTCCAAACTGGACTGCATATATTTAACAAGCAGCAGACCGCAACCTGCTGCTCAAATTATTTTCCGGCCATTCTGGATACGGCAAGAATCCAATGCAACTTCAACCATTTGCTCCGTTTGCTTTGCCGACGGCATGACAAGTCATGCGTTCAGCGCCGCTCCCGGGATAACAGACAATGATTATTAGCAGTAAGGCTTGCAGAAAACAAGCGTGTATTAGATTCTTTTACCATTGAGATGTAAGGTGCCAAATCTAGAAAAAGCGAATTGAGAAAGAACGGTTCTCGCGTAAGAATGTACTGACAAAGGATGAAAAGCAGCGTATCTTTTATTCTTTATTAAGGCTCTTATGTGAGCCCGTCAGTTGTATTCTTTCGAAAATGTGCAGCATTATAGTTCATCTGCATCTGAACCGGTATCCGTATTCTCTTATCCTGCCGCATCCAGAATGACCGGACTGAGCCGGAGCGTTATGCACCGGCTTTCTCCATGAAGCATTCGAACGCATCCGAAAAGCTGTCGTTTACGTCAAAGGGCGGCTCGTAATCCACCGCAGAGGTAACGCAACACAGGTCGAGTTTCGCAGAGGTTTCGTCGGAAGCCTTGTTCAGTCTGCTCAGCTCTCTGCAAATGATATTACGGTCGTAGTTGATCGTTGTAACCCGCTTCACGTCGCAGCGATAGGTGATCTGATTGCCATCCGCGTTGAACCGGTATCCGGTTCCCCCGTTGGAAACGATCTGCTCAGAACTTCTCAGGCCCTTCATCCGCTTAAAAGTGTGCGCAATGCTCTGCCGGGCGGCATTAAGACTTACCTCGCTGTCCATGTCGATGTCCAGCGCATCCTTCGCCTTTCGGATGGCTGCGAACAGAGCCTCCTTCTCGCCGAGCAGGTACACGAGAAATTGAGCGACGCCGGTAATCTGCTGGTAATACTCCGTATCCGGAACGATGACTACCGTCTCGTCTTCGGCCTCTGCCATGACCTTGTGGCGCAGATAAGTGTTTTCCACCTTTGTGACATTGGACTCACGGTTCAGGATTTCCTGCGCTTCGTCCATAAAGGACTGGAGCTTGTTCTGATAGCGGAATGCTTCTTTCAGGTTCATTTTTCTCACCTCATCATTATTTTCTTTCTGAGGTAAGTATAACGCGCTTTGCGCCCGATGTCATTGAACCGGTAGTTCAATCCGACATGATTTTGATGAAACTCTCGTTTAAATTAGAGAGCGTTGCTGCTTAAAATTCCGGGCGAAACTGCACCTTTTGACCGGTGCAATTTCGCCCCAAAAGTTCCTCCCGTATCACTTTTTCGCCCCTGTTTTTTCCGACCCAGAGTCCTTCACTTCGCCCTGAAAATACAAAAAACCGCCGATTTCAACGAAATCGGCGGCGAAACATGGTTGCGGGGACAGGACTTGAACCTGCGGCCTCCGGGTTATGAGCCCGACGAGCTACCAACTGCTCTACCCCGCGATATTCACTTGCGCTTTTGTTCTCACTCAGCGTAATTTATATGTTATCACAGCTGCGGCGATTTGTCAACCGCTCAGGGAGAAAAAATCGAATTTTCCGCAGAAATGCTGCGCGGCGGCACGTCCTCTTGTCAAACGCTGCCGCTGTGCGTATAATGATTACATCAAGTTCAACGGACGAAAAACAGAAAGGACGGACACATATGGAACGGAATTTTCTCAAGCAGAGCATTCGCCGGGAGCTGGACTACTACCGCGACGGCCTGTTTAACGAGGACGAGCGCGAGGACTGGGAGCGGGCGTGGTCCGCGCCGGACGACGATGACAGCATGGCGGAAAACGGCTTTCTGAACGTTGCTATGGCGCATATGTCGGGCGACGAATGCGACGAAATCGTGCTGCTCGGCACGGAATACGGCTATCACGAGCCGGATTACGACAGCTACATCGACATCGGCGCGGCCTTTGTCAACGACATGAGCACCGGCTTTCTCCAGACCGAGGGCACCGAGGACGACTGGGAACAGCTCATCGATGATATTGCGGATATTCTGGAGGGAAATGCGGAGTAAGGCTACTTTTTCTTCTTCGGCTTCGGGGCGGGCAGCTCGTTGTACATCGCCTCGAACAGACCGGTCAGGAATGCCTTGTCATCGACTTCCTCGACCAGCAGCATTTCCTTTGCGCCCTCGTAGGGCAGCTCGCAGGGCGCCTCCGGCAGACAGCGGACAGCCGCGTTCACCGGCTTGACCAGCAGGCGGTCGTCGTAAATTCCGCCGACGATGCGGCCGCGGTAATAGAGGATAAATTCGCCCATCATCGCGCGATAGCTGACGTCCTCCAGTCCGGACAGCTGCTCCAGAATAAAGGCCAGATATTCTTTGCTTGACGCCATGTTTTCACCTCAAATTCGTTTTCCGGCGGTCGGCCGGGATGGGGATAACCTTAGGCAATACCGCATAATTGGACAAGAGCGATTTGCGAGTAAGTTTTGCGTACAGACGAGGCGCGGTTTTGCGGTAATATTGACGTATTACCGTGAAATCACAACAAAGTCAGGGCACGAAATTTCCGCAAAGCGGCGCAGCTTTGCTTCACGACCGATTGCGGCGACCTGCAAAGCTACCCGAACCGCGTCAACATCCCGATTGCGGTATGCGCAACCAAGATTGTTGCGCATACCGCTTAAATTATTATATTGTCGAGCTTATCAATACTTGCGAATCTGCAAGTCGCCATTATAACCCCGTATCATGTAGTTGTTGATAGCAGCAGATGCTTCAAATGCAGCACCATTTGTGGCATAAACCTCTCCCTTATGGGCTAAGAAATAAGGAGTATAGCCCTGATCCGCCAACATCATATTATAGACACTCTCCGGAATCTTAAGTCCGAAAGAGCCCCGCCCTGTTGCGTCCGTAGTAACATATCCGATAAAAATAAAATGGTCAACGCCCTTCTGACCTCTCGGGGACACCCACAGTTCCAATTTGGTATTGGCGATATCATGAGGGCCATCCTGCGAGTATCCATACATATGGAATTTGATTTCCAAATCCCTAATGTTTTCCCCACACTTGTTAAGGTAATCGAGATACTGCTGCGAATATTCGCCGTCAGCCGGAAGATCTTCATCCGCCGGCATATACCAGTAACGGTTATCTCGAGCAGGATTGGTGGGGTCGGGTGTGGGCGGGTTTGCTGGACGTTCTGTAAGGTGTTGCAGCTTGCTTGGATCATCATAGGAAGGAGCACTCGGAGTCTGAGTTGTTCCGGGATTGTTGGCGTCGGCATCATCCGTCTTGCCAGAATCAGTTTGTGCCTCGTCCTTGTAGCCAGTCGTGGTAAGAACATTTACGCGCTGGTTTGCAGCATCCCACTCAATGCCGATATCAAATGCCTTAGCTACATCTCTCAGTTTGTAGTAGTTATTCTCATTGATGTTATAGCCGGCATAAGTTGCTTTCGAGCCATCCTTATATACAGTTGCCGTAGAATTCTTGGCATTCTTCGTGCCGGCGCTTACTGCGCCCATCTCGCCGCCCACGGTCGTGTAGGGCTTGTTGGAGGAAAGGTCGATACGCTTTGCCGCTTCATTCCAAGTTACCTCAAACTGTTTTCCAGTGCCGTTTACCATAGCGGCGATATCTCTCAGTTTGAAATAATTATTCCCGGCAATCTCGTAGGCCGCGCAGTTTACCTTCGTGCCATCGACATAAACACTGTGGGGCGTGGGTTTGGCATCAGCTGCGGCAGCACTCGTGATCAGAGCAGCGCTTACAGCGCCAATCATAAACATAGTTCGTTTGTTCATATTATTGCTTCCTTTCTATATGACATCCCGATTTTGTCGCAAATCGGGGCGTTTTTTTACCTTCTCAGCGTTCCGCCGTGTCGGACGGCAGAGGGGCAGGCTGTGCAAACGAGGTAGTTGGCTCGCAGAAAACGTGCTCGTGGGCGCTTTTCAGAATGCACTCCATGACTTCGAGCGAATGCAGCGCCATATCGCCGGAGGCGCGGGGCGTGCGACCCTCGTGCAGGGCCTGCACCATGTCGATAAGGCCGATGCCGCGCGGATTTTCCGCATGGCTGACCGAATTGAACGGATGGCTGTTCGGGACGACCGGCCAGGGAGTATTGACGTTTTCCGGACGGCGTTCGGGGTCGGCCCAGCGGTACTGCTCGGGCGTCCGCATCAGTGTTTCGCCGCCGAACAGATTGGGGCCGGAAATCGGGTCCTTCTCATTGATGAGGACGGTGCCCTTTGTTCCGTAAAGCTCCATGCGCGGCAGCTCGGAATCCCATACGTCAAAGCTGCACGTCAGCGTCACCTGTGCGCCGCAGACGAACTCGAGAATAGCGTTGATATGGGTATCGACATCGACCGGGAGCACCTGTCCCTTGCTCGGGCCGGAGGGAACGGTGCGCGTTTCGCCTGCCTTGGTCGCCATGGCGCAGACGCGCTTTACCGGGCCGAGCAGGCTGAGCAGCGCCGTCATATAGTAGGGCCCCATGTCGTACAGCGGACCCGCGCCCGGCTGATAGAAGAAGGCAGGCGCCGGATGATGGAACTCGTGGCCGTGACCGACGAACCATGCGCCGCCGCCCGTAATGCGGCCGAGCTTGCCGCTGTCGAGCAGCTCGCGGATATTCTGGAGCCGTCCGCCGAGGAAGGTGTCCGGGGCGCAGCCGATGAGCAGACCCTTTTCCTTCGCGAGCGAAACCAGCTCCTGCCCCTCAGCAAAGGTCATGGCAAGCGGCTTTTCAGTATAAACGTGCTTGCCGGCCTTGAGCGCCGCGAGGTTGTACTCGTAGTGCGCCTGCGGCGTTGTCAGGTTGAGAATCAAATCAATGTCCGGGTCGGAGATCAGCTCCATGCCGGAGGCATAGGCTTTCGGGATGCCGTGCTCGGCGGCCTTGCGCTGCGCCTTTTCCAGACCGCGCGACGCGCAGGCCGTAATCTCGATCATATCGTTATATTTTTTTAGATTATTCAGATAAACGTTGCTGATGTCACCGATGCCGATGACGCCGATGCGGATTTTCTTCATAGCAGATAACCTCCCTCGCAGTATCTCCATTATACCGCGTATTCTCCGGTTTGTCTTGCAGAAATTTTGAAAGGCGGCGAAAGGACACTCTGTTTCTCCGCCAATGCGCAGGTAACTCTTTTTCCTCGTCAGGTAACCGTTTTCCCGCCGGAGAGAAAATGGTTACTTGGTTACCCTTTCTCAAAAAGCAAGACCAACAGAGAAAATATGGAAACGCATTTTTCAGGGAACCCTCTCCAAAGGGAATAAAATACCCTATCTTCTCCACAGGTTGGGGATAACTCTCCTTGTGAGCAAACCTCTCTCCGCTCCGCCTGTGAGATGCTTCCTAAGATACCCGGGTAACCAAGTAACCAAATTTCTGCTTTACGGAAATCGGTTACTTTTCCGCCATTTCGGTTGCCTCGGCGTATGAAGTGGGTCGGCATCCATTCCTCCTGCGCCGGCAGACCGAACTGCTCCTTGCCGAGCTGAATGCCGCACCGAGCGCAGGCAATGCTTACGCCGCCTTGAATTTCGGGGAAAGCTCGTTCGCGATGTCGGTAAAGACGCATTTTCCGGTCGTAAAGCAGCCGTCGCAGCCGTGAATATCCCGGTTGCCGCGAAACGGTCTCGGACTCAACACCGTTTTCACGGAATACGTTTTCCATCTCGCGCAGCACAATCGAAGTGTTGACGTTCGGGTTCGGACTGCCGTTCAGCATCAGCACGTTCTTTTTTTCGTTGTAACTTCTCCTGTACAGCCGGTTTCTGCAAAAAAATCCGGTATCAAATCCGCGCAAATGACAGCGCACACTGCACTGTTCTCGCTCCATCATAAAGCGCCTTTTCGCCATTGTAAATAGCTTCGAGGCACGGACTGCGTAACGCTCCCCGCAGGGAAATGCAGGAACACGAAAATTACCGCTTGACACAGGGCCCCGGATATGGTATTATATATAAGCACTCTGATGAGAGCGTTCATATCGCGGGGTAGAGCAGTTGGTAGCTCGTCGGGCTCATAACCCGGAGGCCGCAGGTTCAAGTCCTGTCCCCGCAACCATGTTTCGCCGCCGATTTCGTTGAAATCGGCGTTTTTTTTGCGTCCGGAGAGCGTTCTGCGGCAGAGAAAGCGCCTAAAACCGGGAAGCATTTCTCCCCTGTCAACCGCTCAGGGACAGGCTTCCGAAAGCCGTCTCCCGTCCTGCAAAACCATCTCTCCCCTCCCCTGCTCCACTCATTCCCCCAAACAAAAAAGCTGCACAGCCTCCCGTTTCCGGGAAAAAGCCGTGCAGCTTTTCTATTTTCTTTCAGACTTATCAGCCGGCGATAAGGCCGACAGCGAGATAAGCGACGAGCGCGACCGTGCCGCAGACAACCGCATACGGCAGCTGGGTCTTAACGTGATCCAGATGGTCGGACGCCGAACCCATCGAGGAGAGGATGGTGGTATCGGACAGCGGCGAGCAGTGGTCGCCGAAAACGCCGCCGCCTGCAACAGCTGCGAACACCGCAACTACGATGGTGGTCAGCTGACCGCCGGTCATGTTGAACGCAAGCGGCAGAGCGATCGGCATGCAGATTGCGAACGTGCCCCAGGAAGAACCGGTAGCGAACGCCATGATAGCGGAAACGATGAAGATGACTGCCGGCAGCAGATGCGGCGTCAGCAGACCTTCCGTGACCGAAATGATGAAGTTTGCGGTACCCATGGTCTTGGACAGGCCGTTTACCGAGTACGCGAGCGCGAGCAGGATAACAGCCGGGAGAGCGCCCTTGATGCCGTTGGTCAGGGTGTCCATGACTTCCTTGAACGGGATGCCCTGAATCATCATGCTGATGCTCATGAGGATAACAACGAGCGTGAACGCTTCCATGGTCTTAGCCGACTTGAACGCCGCATAGGTGCTCATGGCGACCGTGATGATAACGAGGACCGGAAGCAGGAAGTTCAGGAAAACGCGCGGCTTGAAGCCGGGGTACGGCTCCATACTGGTCAGCTCCTTGCCGGTCAGCGGCTGAGCGCTGTCCGCGAGGACCTTGCCGGTCTCCATGGCGCGCTTCTCCGCCTTCTTCATCGGGCCGAAGTCCTTGACGATGCCGGACGCGATAAGGCCGACGAACGCAACCGCGAACAGGGCGTAGAAGTTGAACGGGATTGCCTTGATGAACAGCGCGGAAGCGTCCTCCTGCGTTGCGATGCAGCCGACGCCGACCGCCAGACCGCTCAGGTAAGCCGCCCAGCCGGTGATCGGAACGAGCACGCTGACCGGAGCCGAGGTGGAGTCCGCGATGTACGCGAGCTTTTCGCGCGAGATACGCGCCTTATCCGTAATGCTGCGCATGGTGCAGCCGACGAACAGCGGGCTGAACGAGTCGCTGAAGTATACGAACATACCCAGCACCCATGCGATGAGCTGCGAGCCCTTGCGGCTCAGCTTCTTGTCATGTACCCACTGAGAAAATCCCTGAATTGCGCCGGTTTTCTGGAAATATGCAACCAGAATGCCGATCATCGTGTTCAGCAGCATGACCCACGAAAAGCTGGTCGTACCCAGATTTTCCTTGAGCAGCGTCGGAAAGTTCAGCAGCAGAATATCTACCAGACCCTGACCCTCATGAATACCGACGAGCACAGTACCCGTAATGCAGGCAACCGCAAGTGCTACGATGGTATTCTTGGTGCGGAAGGACAGTGCAATGGCAAGCAGGGCGGGAATGATCGAAATAATCCCCATACTTGTGAGTTCTTCCATTTATTTCTCTCCTTGTTGTGAATGTATGCCGAGCCGCCGCAGCGGCCAAGAGATTACAGCTTGACCTGCTCAAGCGGCAGCTTGTTGTCCGAACGGGTAACGGTCGCCGGGGGCGCCTGGTCGAGCTGACGGTCCGCGATGCCGAGGATGTCCTCCGGACGGACCCACGGACGGTTCTGGAGCGCGCTGGTCTCCTCATGGGTCAGATAGCCCTTGTATGCGGTCAGCGCACGGCGCAGGAAGCCGTCGCGTGCGCAGGCCTCAGCGATGCCGTTGTTCAGGATGGAGCGGAAGTGCGGAATGACCGACGCCGCATAGGCGATGGAGGTGGAGTTTGCGATAGCGCCCGGGATGTTGCTGACGCAGTAATGCACAACGCCCTCCTCGATGTAGCGCGGGTTCTCGTGGGTGGTCTCGTGGAAGGACTCGATCGCGCCGTCGTCATCGTTCGAAATATCGACGATAACGCTGCCCTTCTCCATGAGCCTCAGCATCCCGCGGTCGATGAGGAAGTCATGACGGCCCTTCGGCCACTTGACGCAGTTGAGGACCATATCGGTCTGCGGCAGCAGAGCGGCGATATTCTCCTTGGTGCAGAGCATGGTGTCGATGCGCTCCTGATACTGGCGCTGGGTGGTGCGCAGCAGGCCGATGTTGATGTCCATGAGGGTAACGCGAGCGCCGAGCGCGTACAGAACGGACAGAGCCGCCTGACCGACCGTGCCGCCGCCCAGGATGAGGACATTCATCGCCGGAGCGCCGCCGAGGCCGCTGACGAACTTGCCCTTGCCGCCGTTGATGGACAGCATGGACTCCAGACCGAACAGAGCGCCCTGCTTGCCGGCCGCCTCGCAGTTCGGGGAGCCGTAGCGGTGGCAGTCCTCTGCGGTGAAGGCGATGCACTTGCTGTCGAGGATGGCCTGAACCTCCTCCGGGTGCGCCGCCGGATGGATGCAGGTGAAGATGATCTGACCCTCGCGCAGCAGCGGGAACTCGCACGGCTCCAGCTCCTTGACCTTGGTCACGAAGTCGCACTGTGCGTAGATCTCCTCCATGGTATCGACCAGCTTCGCGCCGGCCTTCTCATACGCCTCGTCAGCGAAGCCGGCCGTGGCGCCAGCGCCGCGCTGCACGAGCGCCGTGTGACCGTCCGCAACGATGGTCGCGATTTCTCCCGGAGTCGCAATGGTGCGGTATTCTCCGTTCTTGATGTCCTTCAGCAGTCCGAAAACCAATGAAATTACCTCCGATTTATTTGTATAAATATTTACGCAGGCATACGAAAAGGGCACTGAAGCAAAAGACCTCAGTGCCCTGCGGGTGCCTATCTTCTGCCGGGCATGACCAGCTCTCTCCTGTCGGCTGGCAACCGGCAGAAGCAGTGCCGAAGCTGTTCGCTTTCGACCCCAGACAGCGTCTTTGCTGTCTTCGGCGGATTGCCCTTTCACCGCTTCGGCGGCTACTGATGCGCTCCGCGCCTCTAAATCATACCGTTCTGTTTACTAATTATATGCCTCCCGCTCGATAATGTCAATCAAACGCAGCCCGTTTCGTGATTTTTCGTCTTTTATCGGTTCTTTTCGCCCCCGAAACTGTAAACAGCGCACAAAACCATTTGTGTTTACCGAACGCGCCTCTCTTCCGCATTTTTCCGGTTCAAATAGATATAGAACATAATGTTCAGTAAAATGCCGACAACGGTCGCCGCCGGTGCGGACAGACCGATTTTCGTTAAACTTGCATTCGGCTGCATACTCATGTAATACGCGAGCGGCAGACCGATGGACAGGAAGCGGCCGCACTGCTCGTTCAGGCGGACGTCGCGCTTCGTGATGGTGAACGGCAGGTTCTTGCGGAACAGGATAACGAGCGCACACACGACGCTGACCGCCTGCGCGAGCACGGTTGCGAGTATCGTGAACACGACGGCCGCGCCATATGTCAAGCCCTGACCGTATCGACTTTACGCTGCATCCGGCGCAGGAATACGCAGCCGACCGCGCACGATACCGCCTCGGTGATAACGAATGCCCACCAGATGAGCGAAACGTCCGCCGAGCCGCTCCGCACCATTACGGAAAAGCCGTAAGCCAGCGGCAGAATGATAACCAGCTGACGCAGCAGCGAGATAACAAGCGACTCCATGCCGCCGCCGAGCGCCTGATAGATGCCTTGAAACGCGACATTGATGCCGGCGAAGAGAAAGCTCAGCGAGATAATGTGCATCGCGCCGATGAAATACGTTCTCGACTGCCCCGCGTTAAAGAGCGTCGCGAACGCACCCGGGAAGCACTCCGTAATCGCGATGCCGACCACCATCAGCACCGCCGTATAGATAAGGCCGTACCTGATGCCGTCCCGAATGCGCCTGCGGTTGCCCATGCCGTAGCTGAACGCCACGATTGGCGTAATCGCGTCGCGCAGGCCGAACGCGAGGAAGAGAACGAACTGCTGCACCTTGTAGAACAGGCCGTAGGCGGTCTGCGCCGAGGCGTCGAACTTCAAAATCAGGTTCATCGCGTAAACCATGACCGACATGAGCGCCTGCGCGATGATGGCCGGCAGGCCGATGGTGTAAATTTCGCGAATAACGGCAAACGACGGCTTCATGTACTTGACGCCGCGGTCGAATTCGCGGTTTAATTTGAGGTGGAAGTAAAACAGCAGCACCGCAGACGCGATCTGGCCGATAACGGTCGCGAGCGCCGCGCCGATGACACCCATTTCGGGCACCGGGCCGAGGCCGTAGATCATGATGGGGTCGAGAATGATGTTGACGACCGCGCCCGTGACCTGACCGATGGTCGAGTAGACCGAGCGGCCGGTCGCCTGAAGCAGCTTTTCGAAGAGCGAGAAGAAAATGATGCCGAACGACAGCACGCAGCAGATAAACAGATAATCGACCGCCATGCTGATGACCTGCTCATCCGAGGTCTGCGACACGATATACGCCCGCACACCGACAAAGCCGAACAGCAGGCACAGCACATAGATCACCGCGCCGAGAAACAGGCCGTTGCCCGCGACAGCCGACGCCTTTTTCCTGTTGTTCTGACCGAGCGTGCGCGCAAGCAGCGCATTCACGCCGACGCCCGTACCGATACCGAAGGCGACCATGAGCATCTGCACCGGAAAGACCAGCGTCAGCGCGTTGAGCGCCGCCTCGCTTCCCTCGCGCATATTGCCGACGAAGGCGCTGTCCACGATGTTGTAAACCGCCTGGAGCGCCATGGAAAGTATCATCGGGATGCCCATTGCGACCATCAGCCGTTTCACCGGCATCTCTTTCATTCTGTTGTTTTCCGTCATTTTTTTGAATTCCTCCTTCTTTTTGCGCAAAAAGAGCGTGCTGCTCCCCGAAAGCTGGACTTACGCGGAATGCTGCACGCTCAAAAAACAAAAAAATAAAACGAGCCGCACGAAAACTGGATTTACGCAGTTGTGCTACTCGTTTACACTGTAATTATACCGTCCGAAAAATCAAAAGTCAACGAAAAATAATTGTCAGGAATCGCGCTCCTCATTCGTATTACAGGTGAAAGCAACGTTGCTGAAAGGAGCTGAAAGCTTAAATGAAACCAATCGACAGGACGGAGGCGGAACGTCTGGTACAGACCTACTCCGATATGATATTGCGTCTGTCCTGGACCTATCTGAAATCCACACAGGACGCCGAGGACATCTGCCAGACGGTTTTCCTCAAGCTGCTGACCGGCGGCATGGTCTTTGACTCGCCCGAGCACGAAAAGGCGTGGATTATCCGCGCCACGGCGAACGCCTGCAAGGATGCGCTCCGCGCCTCGCACCGCCGGTGCGTAGGGCTGGAAGCGGTCGCGGAGACCGCCGCCCCCGAGGCGCCCGACTCGACCGTACTCGACGCCGTGATGGCGCTTCCGAAAAAGTACCGCGAAGCCGTGTACCTGTATTACTACGAAGGATATTCCGTGCGCGAAATCGCCTCCATGCTTGGACAGAGCGAGGCCGCCGTTTCCGCACACCTGAGCCGCGGACGCAAAAGTCTGCGCGGAACGCTTGGAGGAGAATTTTATGAACAAAGAGTATAATGATAACAGAGAGTATAAAAACGCAATGGACGCGCTGCATTTCTCCGAGGAGGCAAAAAACCGCATGGTAGACCGCCTGCTCGAAAGCGCGGAGCAGCCCGAAAAGCCGGCCGTGCATCGGGTGCGCCGTTTCCCGCGCATCGCGGCGGTCGGCGTCGCGGCGGCCCTCGTGCTCAGCATCGGCGCGGGCGCAACCGGCGTACTCAAGTCCGCGAGCGAAGCCTTTGCCGGGGTATTCGGCCCGACAGCCGACACCGAAATCATCGACGAAATCGGACGCCCCATCGGCGCAAGCGACACGGTAAACGGCGTGACCGTCACGGCGGACGCCATTCTGTTCGACGGCTACAACTACCTCATCTCCTACACCCTCGAAAAGGAGGACGGCAGCTCGTTCGGCGTCCAGACCAACCCGGACACCAACCTGCTCGACCTGCTCTGGGAGGACTCGACCACCGACGTCGGCATCCGCAGCGGCGGCTTCATCGGCAGCAGCTGGTTCTACGACGAAAACCCGGACGACAACGCCATTCAGTACGTTGAAACCATGTCGTATGACGATGTGGTGAAATCCGGCTGCACGGCGAAGATCACGCTGAAAAACCTGCGCGACTTCTCGGAGGAGAACCAGAAGCCAATCTCGCTTGTCGATGGCACATGGCATCTGAAATTCAAGCTCGACGCGGAAAACTGCTCCAAGGAGCTGCCAGCGGGTCAGAAGCTCACCATCAATGGCAAGACCGCCGTGCTCGACAAACTCGTTCTCTCCCCCATCGGCTACAACATTGCCTACACGGTAGACGACGAAGTACAGTTCGAGGACGCGGAGAGCGGCCAGGCGCCGGCCTCGCACCGCGACACATGGAAAGAGTTTACCGGCGAGCAGTTCATCACGCTGAAGGACGGCACGACCATCGACCTCGCAAGCGGCGGCAGCATGGACCCGGAGGACGGCAAAACATACTGCGTCCGTCAGGGCACGTTCGAGCGCATTCTCCCGCTTGAGGACATGGCCTCGCTCACCATCGGCGGCGTCAGCATCCCGATCGAATAATATACCCCCATTTTTCCGTCCGGAAGCATATTTTCAGCTTCCGGGCGGTTTTTCCTTTATTTTCTGTTTATTCTTTCCAAATGAACCCCAGTGTGGTACAATGCCGACGACCCGACGAACGCCGACGCGGTCGAAAATGCGGTCGGCAAGATACGGGTGTCGGGCAACGTCCTGCTCAGCCTCATCAACGATGTGCTTGAGCTGAGCCGCATCGAAAGCGGCCGGACGCAGCTCGTTCCCGAGCCGACCGACCTCGACGCGATGGCGCACGAGCTTGAAACCATGCTCACCGAGGGAATGCAGCGCAGCGGCATCTCGTTTCGCGTGACCTCGGTGCTCCGCACGCCGGTCGTGCTCTGCGACAAGAGCAAAATGCGGCAGATTCTTGTCAATCTGCTCGGAAACGCCCAGAAATTCACCCAGAGCGGCGGTACGGTTTCGCTTGCCTTTGAGCAGACGGGCGAGGATGCTTACCGCTTCACCGTCCGCGACACCGGCATCGGCATCAGCCGCAGCTTTCAGGAGCATATGTTCGAGGCGTTCGAACGCGAGCGCACCTCGACCGAAAGCAGCACGGTCGGCACCGGTCTGGGGCTTTCTATCGTCAAGCGTCTGGTCGAGCTGATGGACGGCCGCATCACGGTAGACAGCACCCCGGGCAGCGGCACTTCGATTGCCGTGACCCTTTCCCTGCCCCCGGCGGACAGCGCCCCGGCCGACGCCCCGGCGCAGGAAGCCCCGGCCAGCAGCCTTTCCGGCGTGCACATTCTCCTCGTCGAGGACAACGAGCTAAACCGCGAAATCGCGGATACCCTGCTCGGCGCAGAGGGTGCGCTCGTCACGAACGCCGTCAACGGCGCGGAGGCGGTCGAGCTGTTCCGCAGCAATCCGCCGGGCACGTTCCGCCTTATCCTGATGGACATCATGATGCCGGTCATGGACGGTCTGACCGCCGCGAAAACCATCCGTGCGCTCGACCGCGCGGACGCGAAAACCATTCCGATTTTCGCCATGACGGCGAACGCCTTCCGCGAGGACGTCACGCGCAGTCTGGACGCCGGCATGAACGAGCACCTGAACAAGCCGCTCGACATGGAGCAGCTGCTCTCGACCATTCAGAAATACCTGTAAATACAAAAACCAGCCGTTTCCGTTTTAGGAAATTGGCTGGTTTTTTGATTATCGATAAAGTCCATTTTTGAAAATCTTGATTTACGCGCGTGAGCGCGCATAAAATAGATTTTGCAAAGCAAAATCATAAAAACCGGGAGCATGTATCACGGTTTTTATACTTATAGAGGGAGAAAGTTTCCGAATGGGAACTTTCGGACGTCCGTGTTCTGCGAAGTCAGAACACAGATTGTCGGCAAAACGTTAGTTTTGCGACAGACTAAAATTGGCTGGTTTCGTTTTATCGCTTATGTTTCTCCTCGCGCAGCATCCGCCGCGCCTCCTGAAACGCCTTGTCCTCGCCCTCGTCCCGGAGCGTCCGCAGCAGGTATTCGAGCGTTTTCGCGGTGTCCGGATGAATGATGTAGTGGTCGATGGAGCGGGCGTAGTAGTCATACGGGTCGCTGTCCCGGTAAACCGCACCGCGGTAGGTCTTGCTCGCCGCCACGCGGTCGCAGAACATTTCGAGCACATATTTCAGCGGCATCTTCATGCCGCACATCCCCGAGCCGTCCGCCGCGTAGTCGATCCAGTATTCCAGATGATGGCGGTTTCGTCCCTTGTGGTGCAGCCACGCCGCACTGTATCCCTTTTCGCGCCGCTCGATTTCGTTCGGGCTGCGGTTGCCCTGATAATACCGCGCACCCGTCCAGAACTCGACCGGACTGAATTTGCTGAGGTCGTGCGTGAGTCCCTGACGGTAAAGACCGACGCGCCAGCAGTGCCGCAGAACCAGAAAACGGTGATGCTGCACCGTGCGCAGATGCTCAAGCCATTTCAAAATCAAGTCCTCCTCCGCCGTTTTCGACTGATAGTATTCTACCACAGGAAGCGCAAAAAGAAAAGGGGCGGGACGCCGTGCATTCCCGTGCATCGCCGTGCGCCATGCACGAACTTTTTCGCATGAAATATACCGTAAATCATTGTATTTTCAGGCATTTTGGTGTATAATTAAGTTACATAAACCGTTCCACAGGAGGAAAGAAAATGACGCTTCGCTACATGATTATCGGAGCCGGCGGAACCGGCGCTCCGCTCGGTGCATTCTTAGCAAAACTCGGTGCAGATGTCACGCTCATCGCCCGCGGCGCACACCTCAAAGCCATGCAGGAAAAGGGCCTGACCTTCGAGCAGAGCGACGGCGAAACCTGGACCGTTCCCGTCAAAGCATTCGACATGGACGGCTTTCTCGCCGCGAAGGCGCAGGGCACGCCCTCGCCCGATGTGATTTTCGTCTGCGTCAAGGGATATTCCCTCGACGACACCATTCCGTTCATCCGCGATGCCGCGGGCGAAAACACGGTCGTTATCCCCATCCTCAACATCTACGGCACCGGCCGCGTCATGCAGGAGCAGCTTCCCGGCCTGCTCGTGACCGACGGCTGTATCTATATCTCGTCCAACCTCAAAGGCCCCGGCGTCATTCAGCGCCACGGCTCGATTTTCCGCGTGATTTACGGCACGCCCGACCACCGCACGGACAATCCGGTGCTGAGGCAGGTCGAGTCCGACCTCACCGCCGCCGGTATCGACGCGCTCTATTCGCCTTTCATCGAGAAAGACGCCCTGCTCAAATTCTCCCATGTGTCCCCGATGGCGACCTGCGGCCAGTATTACCATGTCAAGGCCGGCGCGATGCAGAAGCCGGGCGAGGTGCGCGAGTGCTTCATCCGCCTCGTGAACGAAATCCTCGAACTGGCCCGCGCACAGGGCATCGAGCTGGACGACAAGCCGGACGCGCCGCTCATGCAGTCGCACCTGAAAATTCTGGACGACCTTGCAGAGTCCGCCTCCACCTCGATGCAGCGCGACATCGAAGCCGGAAAGGACTCCGAGGTAGACGGCCTCATCTATCAGGTTGTGCGCCTGTCCGATCAGTATGGCCTCCCCTCCCCCGAGTACCGCAAAATCGCGAAAGCCGTTGCCGCCGAGCTTGCCGCGAAGTAAATAACAAAAAAGCCTTCCGTTTTCTGCAAAAAATGCAGTCGAACAGAAGGCTTTTCTCTGTTTAATCCATTTTTCTGCCTTTAATCGAACTTGAACAGGTTCAGTCCGGTCACATCGTCATACTTGCGGTCGATTTTTCCGTCGATGAGGCGGACGACCATTTCGCAGGTCGCGCTGACAACTGCGCGGTTGAGATGGCCGCCGAAAACCTCGCCCTTATCGTTGCCCGCACTCAGATGCAGGTGGGTGTAGAATTCGCCGTTCATCGTGTCAATCGTACCGGTCAGCGAAACGATTTCGTAGCTTCCCTCGAACGAGTTGGCGTAATATTTCTTCTCGTCCACGTTGTACACGCCGACCGTGAAGCTGCCGAGCGCACCGAGCGCCTGCACGCTTGCGAGCGTGATGTTTTCCTTGAGAGCGAGCGCCTTTACCTGCTCGAGAATTTCCTCGCCGCGGTCGAGGCGAACGAGCAGCGTGTCACCGAATTTTCTGTAATCCATCGTTTTTCCTCCTTGCACAGGGTTTCACCTTGTCCTTTGACTGTACCACGGCCGCCGCGATACGTCAAGTCACTGCCGAAATGAACACACTCCCCTGCCCATGGACGACAGAGGAGTGTATTACTTTTATACAGAAAGCCGCAAATCACCAGAAGTCAAAAGTTTCATTACAGATAGGAAGATTATCATTGAATTAGGCTATGAATTGTTGGGATATACGTTTGGTTTTTGTCCGCGCAGCGAAAATTCGGCAGGAGAGCGCCTTGCGGACAGGGGATAGGCGGCAGCACCGCAGTTTTAATTATGCGGTCTTGCAGCTTTTCGGGGAGAGAACATTTGGCTGATGCGGCTTTTTGTAACGATATAATTATTGAGGTTTAGTCCTCTGCGAGCTTCTTATAGCGTGCGTAGCGGGACTTTACGTCCTCGACCTCCTTCGCGTACAGGGCGTCGGCCTTGTCCGGGAAGTTGTTTTTGAGGGAAGCGAAGCGGTTTTCGCCCATCAGGAAGTCCATCACCTTGTCGGTGTCCGGCTCCTTCGAGTCGAGCTGGAACGGGTTCTTGCCCTCCGCGATGCGGCGCGGGTCGTAGCGGTACAGGTGCCAGTAACCGCACTCGACTGCCTTCTTCATCTCGTCCTGAGAAGTGCCCATGCCGGCCTTGATATGCTGCTCAAGGCACGGGCAGTAGCAGATGACGATGGACGGGCCGTCGTAGGACTCAGCCTCGCGCAGCGCCTTGAGGGTCTGCGCCTGGTCAGCGCCCATTGCGACCTGAGCAACATAAACGTATTCGTACTGCATCAGGATCGCGCCGAGGTCCTTCTTTGCGACCTTTTTGCCGCTTGCTGCGAACTTTGCAGTTGCAGAAGTCGGGGTTGCCTTGGAGGACTGGCCGCCGGTGTTGGAGTAAACCTCGGTGTCGAGAACGAGCAGGTTGACGTCCTGATTCTGCGCCATGACGTGGTCGATGCCGCCGAAGCCGATGTCGTACGCCCAGCCGTCGCCGCCGACCGCCCAGACGGACTTCTTCGCGAGGAATTCGCGGTTGTCGAGGATGTACTTGACCTCGTCGGTCTGCTCTGCTGCTTCGAGAGCCGCAATCAGCTTGTCGGAAACCCCGCGCGACTTCTCGCGGTCGTTCCAGTCTGCGAGGTAAGCCTCGGCTGCCTCAACGGCTACGCCCTCGTTCTTCAGCGCCTCGATGCGAATCAGCAGCTCCTTGCGGATAGCGTCCTGTGCGTGGTAGAAACCGAACGCGAACTCGGCGTTGTCCTCGAACAGCGAGTGCTCCCACGCCGGGCCGTGACCCTTGCAGTCGCGGCAGTACGGCAGGATCGGCGCGCCGCCGCT
>OODU01000431.1_pt1 | contig 48473 bp, 39 predicted proteins | sample 1671171 | NCBI WGS metagenome assembly OODU01 (sample SAMN06348129, study PRJEB24527) | human gut metagenome | biome: human gut; feature: ankylosing spondylitis patient; material: feces | host: Homo sapiens | place: China | collected 2015-10
GGGGCCGCGGGGGCGTTCGGCTAACTGCGGGAATGGCCTATTTGCTCAATGTGTTCGGCTGAGATCGGAAATCAACCAAAGAGTTTTTTGAGCCCGTTTCGAGCAAATCCCATCGGTTCCATAGGAGTAAACTTGCTCCACCCAATGCTCGAAAGGATAGGCATGAAAGAACTCTCCAACCGCACGGCGGCGTTTACCGATTCGGTCATCCGCCGCATGACGCGCATCTCCAACAAGTATGGTGCCGTCAACCTGTCGCAGGGCTTCCCCGATTTCGATCCCCCGGCGCAGCTGCTCGATAGCCTCAGCACCATTGCCACCGACCCCAAGCCGCTTTACCACCAGTACTCCATCACCTGGGGCTCCCAGGCCATGCGCGAGGCGCTTGCCACCAAGCAGGAGCACTTTATGGGCATGCCGATCAACCCCAACGAGAACATCGTGGTCACCTGCGGCTCCACCGAGGCCATGATGGCCGCCATGATGACGGTCACAAACCCCGGCGACAAGGTCGTCATTTTCTCGCCGTTCTACGAGAACTACGGCGCCGACACGATCCTCTCGGGCGCTGAGCCCATCTATGTGCCGCTCAACCCGCCCACCTTTGACTTCGACCGTGAGGTCCTCGAGGCAGCCTTCCGAGACAACGATCCCAAGGCAATCGTCCTATGCAACCCGTCCAACCCCTGTGGCAAGGTCTTTACCCGCGAGGAGCTCACCTTTATCGCAGACCTGTGCAAAAAGTACGACGCCTACTGCATCACCGACGAGGTATACGAGCACATCGTCTACGCGCCCCACGAGCACGTCTATATGGCCACGCTGCCCGGCATGTTCGAGCGAACCATCAGCTGCAGCTCGCTGTCCAAGACCTACTCCATCACCGGCTGGCGTCTGGGCTACACTATCGCCCCTGCCGAAATCACCGAGCGCATCAAGAAGGTCCACGACTTCCTCACCGTAGGCGCCGCCGCTCCCCTGCAAGAGGCCGTCGTCACCGCCCTCAACTTCGACGACAGCTATTACCAGGAGGTCCTCGACCTCTACACCGCCAAGCGCGACCTATTCTGTCAGGGACTCGACAGCATCGGCCTCACGCACAACGTGCCGCAGGGCGCCTACTACGTGATGATGGACATCTCTGAGTTTGGCTATGACAGCGACCTCAACTTCTGCGAGGATCTGGCCTCCAAGGTGGGCGTGGGCGCCGTTCCGGGCTCCAGCTTCTTCCGCGAGCCCGTCAACCACCTCATCCGCTTCCACTTTGCCAAGCGAGACGAGACGCTCAACGCGGCGCTGGAGAACCTCGAGTCTCTGCGAGATAAAATCAAGCCGCGCTGGTAAGGACAGCCCGACAACTATAGGAACCAAAGAAGCCTCGCACCGTCCACCGCGTTGCGAGGATTCTTTTTATAGCGCTTTCTTACATTGTTTAGGGCGCTATACTTTAGTGACAGAGCAACTCGTCATAGAGAGAGGAACACTATGGCAGAGCAGCAGCTTATCGGAACGCTCGAGGCCGGCGGCACCAAGATGGTCTGCGCCACGGGCTATGCAGACGGTATGGTCCTGGAGTGCGAGCAGATCGCGACCACGACCCCGCAGGAGACCGTCGAGGCCGTCAACGCATGGTTTGCAAACAAGGGCATCGCCGCACTGGGCATCGGAGCTTTTGGCCCCACCGCAGTCAACCCCGCCTCGCCCCAGTACGGCAAGATCTTGGAGACCCCCAAGACGGCATGGCGCTACTTTGACCTGCTGGGCACCATTCAAAACGAGCTCGACATTCCCTGCGGCTACGACACCGACGTCAACGTCGCCTGCCTGGGCGAGGTCACCTTTGGTTGCGCCCAGGGCCTCACTGACGTGGCGTATCTGACCATCGGCACCGGCGTGGGCGCCGGCGTGCTTTCGGGCGGCCAGCTCGTGCACGGCATGATGCACCCCGAGGCCGGTCACATCCTGGTCACGCGCGACCCGCGCGACACCATTGGCGAGCACAGCGGCTGCCCCTTCCACGACAACTGCCTCGAGGGCCTCATCGCCGGCCCCGGCGTTAAAAAGCGCTGGGGTGGCAAGAGCGCCGGAGAGATGGCCGATGACCCGGAGGCCATGGACCTGCTCGCCGGCTATCTTGCGCAGGCGCTCATGACCTACATCCTGTGCTACGCACCGCAGAAGATCGTCATCGGTGGCGGCGTGGCCGACCACACCCCCATCGCGCCGCTCGCACGCAAGAAGTGCGCCGAGATGCTCAACGGCTACATCGTCACGCCCGAGATGGCCGACATCGATAGCTACATCGTCAACAACAGCCTCGAGGGCAAGCAGGGCATCATGGGCTGCCTGGCCCTAGGCGCACAGGCGCTTCAGTAACAGACGCACCTACAGGGCGTGGCGCACCCGGCAAATCCGACCTATGGAACGACGCCGCCACACCTCATATAAGCCCTCCAATAAAAAAGGCCGCCTAGGACCAAACAATGCGTCCTTAGGCGGCCTTTTTGGCGCACATCAGCGACCGTAAGAGATATCGGAGCACAACGCCCGTTGCCGCTCCACAGCAGTCGATCATCACATCAGTGATCATGCCGGCGCGTCCCGGCACAAAGAGCTGAATCGTCTCGTCGATCGAGGGAATCAGCAGCAGGAACACTGCCGTGGGCAGCAGCACGTCAAAGGTGCGTCGGCCCTCAAAATCAAAGGCGTGCGTTGCCAGGATGCCGAGCACCAAATACTCGGTAAAATGCGCGCACTTACGAACAACAAAGTTGGTCACCCATTCATATGGAAGTCCCACGCCGTGCAGAAAACCGCGGATAGCTTCCATGACCGTTAGGCTCAGTGAGCCCGACCCCGAGCCGGGAACCAGCGAATTGCCCCAGATCAAGAGCGCCATCAGGCAGGTTACGACCGCCCATTTTCGATTGATCTTAACCATGCAGAAGTTATGCCTCCGCACGGAGCGGCGCGAAGCTGGCGGTACCGCCCTCGATAACGCTCAGATAAGCACGGCCCGTACGCTTGGCGGTAGAGGACTGAAGACGCTCGATCTCTTCCTCGAGGATCTGATTGACGCGCTCGTGACGACGATTTTCCATAATGCCGGCGGCAATAGCCTCGGCCCGCTCGATGCTCTCACGCGAGATACGGGCAGTATCCTCGGGGAACACAGCGCTGTGACGGCCGACATAGGCGGGGGCAGCAGGCTGAGGGGCAGCGACGGGAGCGGGGGCTGAAACAGGAGCAGGCTCGTCAATCTCATCCAGAATCGCGGTGGCGGCGGCCCACATACCCTCGTGGCCCGAGTAATCGGCCATGGGGACATCAACCTCGAGCGAGGCGTCCGGAAGGTCGCCGGTGTCGATGCGATCTTGGGCATCAATCGATGCGGTGATGGCTGCAGGCTCATCGAGGTCATCGAGATCGATGCCCGCGGCACCGGAGATGATAGGCATGCTGGCGAGGTTTGCATTGTACGGCGCAGCCTCAGCCGCCTGCTGCTGGGCAGGAGCGCCCCAAAGCGAGCTTTCGGCGGCACGGCGGGCGGCAACAGCCTCCTCGTCCGCGGTCATGGCTTCATCAACGTACGAATTATCGGCAGAAGCGTTCGCGTCCGCCGAGGTAGCGCTGTAGGCGTTATTGACCGCCGCATTGGCAACGAGTGCCACGAAAGCCGCCGTGCTGCCCGCAGGGGCGGCCTGGGAGCCCGACACGGCGCGTGCCGCGGCGGCGATATCATCGCGATTGAAGGAGCCGGTCTGCCCGCCGTTGGTGAGCTCGTCGATGGCGACTTGATAGACGTCGCGCGAGCGTGCAGGGTCGCAGCTCACCGGCGAATCGTCGTCGAGCATGCTGTCAATCATGGACCAAGCCTCGGCCTCGTCCATAGCATCTGCGGCTCGAGCGATGGTAGGGACACCATCATCGACATGACGGCGCTGGAACGCACCAGTCAGGCCGGAAAGGAGTGCCGAGGTAGACTGCTCCGACTGAGCCTGAGAAGCAGAAGCCGCAGCGTACGGAATCGCATCCTGCTGCTGAGCTGGAATCGAGGCGGTCTTGAACTCGCTTTGATGCTGATTGAGATTGGCGGCACCGCCCATGGCATCGGGCTGGAACAGACGCTCTTCACGCTGCGCACGATACTCGGAGATACCCAGCGAGGCGGCATAGATACCCACGCCCGCCACCGCGCCCACGGCGAAGGGAACTGCACCCGCCACGACCGTCTCGTTCACCGACGAAAACGGCAGCGTCGCGGCATACATAACCACGGGAGCGGCAAGGCCGATCCCGCACGAAAGTCCGGCAAGGACTGCTCGTTGTGTTGCATCAGAAGAAGCCATGAGCTCTCCCCATCTTCCAGCACCCAAATCGCATCATTCAGTTGGCTGCGCGAGAGAAGATGAAGCGGGGCTATGCCCCAAAGCAACGGTATATGGTTCGTTTCATCTGCGTTTTCCGTCGCGAAGCTTAAAAGCTATTATGCGAAACCACCCTGCCGATTGCAAGCGACGATGTCGGATTGAAACGGGAAACCTGCTGCTCGTCGGTCTTACGGTCAAAAATAAGCGCGGAGCGGCGCAATGGAAAGGGGCCGAGGCTCAAAGCCCCGACCCTTTATCGCATTGATGACTATCGCAGCGCGTGGATGACAACCTAGAACGTCTGCTCGTAGTCGCTGTGTTTTTTGGCCGAACGCACCAGGAACTCCTGGTTGGTGTTGGTGCCCTTCAGACCCTTGATAAACGACGCCGCCGCACGCTCGGTATTGTTCATGCCGGCAAGAATGCGACGCAGACCAAAGACAAACGGACGCATCTGCTCGTCGACCAAGAGGTCCTCGTTACGCGTACCGGAGGCAACGGGGTCGATAGCCGGGAAGATGCGGCGGTCGGCCAGGTCGCGGTCGAGCTTAAGCTCCATGTTGCCGGTGCCCTTGAACTCCTCGAAAATGACCTCGTCCATCTTGGAACCGGTGTCGATGAGGGCAGAGGCCAGGATGGTGAGCGAGCCGCCGTTCTCGATATTGCGGGCTGCACCCAGGAAGCGCTTGGGCGGATACAGTGCCGCCGAATCGACGCCGCCCGAAAGGATGCGGCCCGAGGCAGGCGCCGCCAAGTTGTAGGCGCGGGCGAGGCGCGTGATGGAGTCGAGCACCACCACGACGTCGCCACCCAGCTCTACGATGCGCTTGGCGCGCTCGATGACGAGCTCTGCCACGCGGGTGTGGTTGTCGGCAGGCATATCGAAGGTCGACGCCACAACCTCACCCCTGATGGAACGCTGCATATCGGTGACCTCTTCGGGGCGCTCGTCGACGAGCAGGCAGATGAGGTGCACCTCGGGGTTGTTAATCGAGATAGACTGGCAGATCTTCTTGAGGATCGTGGTCTTGCCGGCCTTGGGCGGGGACACGATCAGGCCGCGCTGGCCCTTGCCGATCGGTGACACGATGTCGATGGCGCGACCGGTAATAGAGTCCTTGCCGTGCTCCATGCGCAGCGGCTCGTTGGGATAGACCGGGGTGAGGTCGCCGAACTTGGGACGGTTGCGAATCTGCTCGGGGTCCAGACCGTTGACGGTCGTGATTTTGGCGAGGCCGGCGCGCTTGTCGCCGCCGCGCGAAGGACGCAGCGAGCCCTCGATGACGTCGCCCGTGCGCAGGCGCGCGGAGCGGATGAGGTAGGCGGGCACGAAGGCGTCGTCGTTGGACTTCATGTAGCCATGGGCGTGGATGATGCCGGAGCTGTCCGGGCGAATCTGCAGAATGCCCTTGATGTCGCGGAAGCCCTCGGCCTTCGCAGCGGTGACGTAGATTTCCTCGACGAGCTCGGCCTTCTTCTTGCCGGTCGTCTCGATCTCGAACTCCTTGGCCTTCTCGCGAAGTTCGGCAACCTTCATGGCAGCGAGCTCCTCGCGCGAAAGCGTAGGCTCGGTGGGAGCGGCATTACGCTCCTTGTTGCGTTGCTTGCGATCGCGCTGGCGGTTGCGACGGTCGTTGTTGCGCTCGTCCTTGCGCTCGTTGCGCTCCTCGTTGCGCTTGTGCTGGCGACGGTTGGGGCGAGCGCCGTCTTCGCTCTCGGCGGGGGCGGCACCATCGGTTGCGGTGGTGTCAACATTGGCCGCAGCGGCGTCATTGGCCTCGGCGCCAGAATCAACCTGCGCTTCGACATCAGCATGCTGCTCGGCGGCCTTGGCCTTAACGGACTTCTTGCGACCGCGCTTGGGCTTCTCGGATGCAGGCTGTTCGACGTCCTGGGGCTCGGCGGCATCAGTCGATACATCGGCGGTCGTCTCGGTGGAATCCTCGGACGCGCCCTTCTTGGCAGCCTTAGCCTTGGACGTGCGCTTAGCAGCAGTGCGACGCCTGCGACCGGGACGGACGTCGGCGGGCTCGGCATCGGCAGAAACGGCCTCGGAAGTCGTAGCATCCTGGACGGGTTCATCGGCAGCAGTTGAGGACTTGGCGGTCGCCGCAGCATCCCGAGCGGCGGCGGCTGCGGCTGCGGCCTTCTCGGCCTCGACAAAGGCCTTGGGCTTGCGACCGCGACGGTGCGGGCGCAAAGCCGGATCGACAACGGGAACTTCGCTGGCCTCGACAGGCGCAGCGGGCTCAACAGGCGATGTGCCCTCCCCTGCCGCGGAACGGACCGAAGCCTCAGTGAGCTCGGGGGTTACCTGTTCAGCAACCTGCTCGGCCTTAGCAGCCGTGCGACGGCGTGTGCGCGGTACCGGCTTCTCGGTCGGCTGGTCGGCGACAGGAGTCTCGGTGGCGGCAGGCGTCTCGAGCACAGACGGAGCTGCAAGCTCGGTCAGAGCCGCGGCCTCGCGCTCGGCAGCACGACGGCGGGCGCGCACCACCTGAGCCTCGCTAATCTGCGCCAACGCACGTGCCTGCGCGACCTCATCGGAAATCGGCGCCGAGGAGTCAGCTGCAACGGTGAGCTTGGCGCGCGTCGTGCGCGTGGTACGGCGCTTTGGCTTGGTGACCTCCTCGCCGTCAGCGGCAGGCTTGGCCGTGCGGCGCGTGCGCTTGGGCTTTGCCGGAGCAGCCTCCTCACCAGTTGCAGGCACGGCCTTCTCAGCCGCTACAGGCATAGGCGTCGAAGCAGCCTTAGGCGTCTCAGGAGCCGAGGCTTGCGCGGGCGCCGCGACCTGGTCCGACGCAACCGGTGCAGCGGGAGCGGCCTGCGTCGTCGTTATTTCGTTTTCTTGCTGTTGATCAGACACAGTGTTTGCTCAACTTTCTTTTCAAGCCCTGTGATCACATGCTCCCTGCATAAACCTTCAGGGCGGCTAAACAGTCTAGTTCCGTTCAAAACGACGGACATCATTGATCTGTATCGAGATGATTGCGTCAACTACGCAGCGTTAGTGTAACACAACCGCCGCCACCTGCAACTTAGTCATTGGGGACGTTCTTAAACGACTAGTCAAAAGGGACACTCTTTGTTTGCCACCCACAAATCTGACTGCCTCCGCCAAAACTATGGCGGTTTACTACGATGAATCGCTCAACCGCGACCACTCCGAAACTTGTTGAACTAAAACCGCAGGTAGATGCCTTGCACTTTTTAGCAAAAAGCCGGCGTGGTTAGAATTCCTCAATTCATCGTAGTAAACCGGCATAGTTTCGTATTTCTAGCAGCTCCAAATTCATCAATACGTCGGCGTTTGCGAAAAAAGCCCGACCTCCGTAGGAGATCGGGCTTATAGGGCTCAGTTAAACCAAACCTACACGGTCAAATGACCCGCAGATTACATCTGCTCGGGCGCGGAAACGCCAACGAGGGTAAGCACCAGGGCGAGCGTCACGCGAACAGCGTCGCAAGCTGCCAGACGGGCGCGCGAAAGCTCGGGGTCGACGGGACGGCCCTCGCTCGGCAGAACCTGGCAGGCAGCGTAGAAGCTGTGGAAGTCGCCGGCGAGCTCCTCGGCAAAGTGGGTCAGACGGAACGGAGCGCGATCGCGAGCACAGCTGGCGATCAGGTCGGTGAGCTCGTTGAGCTTGCGCGAAAGGGCGAGCTCGGTCGGGTCGGTCAGCAGCGAGTAATCGACGTTCTCACCGATGGCCTTGGCGGCAACGGCCTTCATGCCCATCTCGTCGGCCTGATCGGCGGTAACGTCGGCGGCACGGCGCAGGATGGAGCACACGCGGGCGTGAGCATACTGCACGTAATAGACCGGGTTGGAGTTGTCGCGCTTCTTAACGGCCTCGATGTCGAAGTCGACCATCTGGTTGGAGCTCTTGGAGATGAGCGTGTAGCGAGCGGCATCGGAGCCGACCTCGTCGACGAGCTCCTGCAGGGTCACCATGGTGCCCTTGCGCTTGGACATACGGACGGGCTTGCCGTTACGCAGCAGGTTGACGAGCTGACCCAGCAGAACCTCAAACTTGCCGGGGTAACCCAGAGCGTCGCAGACGCAGCGGACGCGCTCGATGTAACCGTGGTGGTCGGCGCCCCAGATGTCGATGACGTGATCGACGCGCTGGAACTTATCCCAGTGATAGGCGACGTCGGAGGCGAAGTAGGTGTACTCGCCGTCGGACTTGATCAGGACGCGGTCCTTGTCGTCGCCCAGATCGGTGGAGCGGAACCACAGGGCGCCGTCCTTGGTGTAGAGGTAGCCCATCTTGTCGAGCTTCTCAAAAGCGCGGTCGACGGCGGAGGTGCCGGCGGTCTCGCCCTCGGTGTCCTTCACATACAGCGAGCGCTCGGAGTACCAACGGTCAAAGTCGCAGTTGACGGCGTGGCAGAGGTCGCGCATGTTGTCGACCATCTTCACGTAGCCGCGCTCACGGAAGCTCTCCATGCGCTCCTGCGGATCGGCGTCGACCCACTTGTCACCGTCGGTGCGCCAGAACTCGGCAGCCTCATCGATGATGTAGTCGCCGCCGTAGGAGTCCTTGCCCAGGGTCTCGGCAAAGTTGTCCTGATACGGATGGGTCTCGGGATGCTCGTCGTTCTCGTCGGCAACGAAGGCGTCGCGATCGGCGATCAGCAGCTTGTGAGCCTCGTCGATATCAACGCCCTGCTTGGCGATGATGTCGGCAAGCTGCATATAGCGCGTGCTGATGGAGTTGCCGAAGGTGTTCATCTGAGAGCCGTGGTCATTGATGTAGAACTCACGCTGGATCTCATAGCCGGCGTGGTCCATAACGCGGCAGAGCGAATCGCCCAGCGCGGCCCAGCGGCCGTGGCCGATGTGCATGGGGCCGACGGGGTTGGCGGAAACGAACTCGACCTGGGTCTTCAGGCCACCACCGACGTTAGACTTAGCGAAGTCCATGCCCTTCTCGCGAGCCTCGCCAAAGATGGCATTCTTGACGGCAACGGAGAGGTAGAAGTTGATGAAGCCGGGGCCTGCGATCTCGACCTTCTCGATCGCGGGGTCCTCGGGCATATGGGCAACGATGGCCTCGGCGATCTTGCGCGGGGCGCAGTGGGCCAGCTTGGCGGACTTCAGGGCCATGGTAGAGGTCCACTCGCCATGAGAAGTGTCAGCCGGTCGCTCGATAGCGCAATCGTCAAGTTCAAATGCGGAAAGGTCGCCGGCCTCCTGGGCCGCAGCAAGCGCAGCGCGTACCAGCTCTTCAATCTTCTCGGGCATAGATCCTCCTTGTGTTAAAGCCCCCGAGCTCTTGGTCACTCGTAGGGCAAAAGCCAGAGTTTGTAGCACTCTATCACAAGCGACGGGCACTGTCGCAGGGTAAAGCTAATAGATATTGCATATGCACAAAAATGACTACAGCTTGCATGGAGTCACTCAAAGATGCCGGTCTGCCTGCAGATTATGCAGGCGTTGAAAATGCATAAAGGTGTGAATGAGCTGCGTCTGTTATCGAATACTCTTACCTATCAGAATTGTGTGCTTTTCCTGCATAAAGTAAGGGTTTCCGCACGTCAGCGTGGTATTCTAGACATACGCAAATTCGTATAAGTTGGAGGTAGCATGTTCTCAATCGGTCAACACGTCATTCATCCGGGTCAGGGAGTCTGCACCGTCGTCGGTTTTAGGGACGACACGCCGCAGCCCATGCTGCTGCTCGAGACCAAGCAGGGGCATGCGCAGACGATTCTCATGTACCCCGTGGCGCAGGCCGACCGTCTACATGCCGCCATCTCTCAACAGGATGCCGAGCACCTGCTGAGCCACTACGACGAGCTGGAATGCGACACCTTTACCGAGCGCAACAGCTCGCTTGAGGAAACGCACTTTAAGCAGCAGCTTAAGCTAGGTGCACCCGAGACAGTCCGTGTGGCAAAAACCATGATGCACCGCATTCGCCAGGCCGAGGAAGCTGATAAAAAGCCCAGCTCCTACTACATGCGCGTACTCAAGGAGGCCAAGCGTCGTTCCATCGAGGAGTTCGCCGTGGCCTTGGGCGTCACCGAGGAGGACGCCGAAGCTCGCCTAGCCCAAGCCGCCCTCAACTAACCCATCCGCGCCAAAAACCACCACAAAGGGGACAGGCACCTTTGTGGTGGTTTTCTTGTTCCAGTAGTATTCATTCTTAGCGATACCCACGAGCACAAGGAGTCTCTTATGGCAGAGCCGCTTACCGCCGGAATCACCCGCGACCGCGCGTTCGAACTGCTCAACGAGCACAACAAGGACCCGTTCCACATCACCCATGGCGAGACGGTCGAGGGCACCATGCGCTACTTTGCGCGCGAGTTCGACCCCGAGAACGAGGAGTTTTGGGGCATCGTCGGCCTGCTGCACGACCTGGATTGGGAGGAGCATGAGGATGACCCCATGAACCACACCATCTATGCGGCCGAGATCCTCGAGGACGAGGGCGCATCGCCCGAGCTCATCCGCGCAATTCAGACGCATACGTCCGACTTCAACTCTTCGCTACCCAAGCCCGAGCTGCAGATGGAGAAGATCCTGTTTGCCTGCGACGAACTCACCGGTCTAATCGGTGCTGCCGTGATCATGCGTCCGAGCAAAAGCGTCATGGACTTTACGACCAAGTCGCTCAAGAAAAAGTTCAAGGATAAGCGCTTTGCCGCCGGCTGCTCACGCGACGTGATTTCGCAGGGCGCCGAGATGCTGGGCTGGGAGCTTCCCGAGCTCTTCGACCGTACCATCGCGGCCATGCAATCCTTCGCGCCCGATCGCGATACCTTCCAGGCCTAACCGCCCACGCCACCTAAAACCACCACAAAGGAGACAGGCGCCTTTGTGGTGGTTTTTCGTTTGCAACAGGTTTAGGGGCGGACCTGGCCGGTGCCGCGGAGCTTGTATTTGTAGGTGGTGAGGGCCTCGGCGGCAAAGGGGCCGCGGGCGTGGAGCTTTTGGGTCGAGATGCCAATCTCGGCGCCCAGGCCAAACTCGCCGCCGTCGGTAAAGCGCGTGCTGGCGTTGGCATACACGGCCGAGGCATCGACCTCGTCCAGGAAGCGCTCGCAAGCATCCGTGTCCTCTGCAACGATGGCCTCGGAGTGCATCGTGCCGTAGCGGTTGATGTGCGCGATGGCCTCGTCCTCGTTCGCCACGACCTTCACGCTCATCTCGAGCGCCAGATACTCGCGACCCCAGTCCTCCTCAGTCGCGGCAACGTAGTCATCGCCCTCGGCAAGCCCGGTGTCGGCGCATGCGGCGCACGTGGCCTCGTCGCCGTGAATGAGCACGCCGTGGTCATGCAGCACGGCCACGACCGCAGGCAAAAACGCATCGGCCACGGCACGGTCGACCAGCAGCGACTCGGCGGCATTGCACACGCCCACGCGCTGCGTCTTAGCGTTGACGATAATATTGAGCGCTTTATCGAAGTCGGCGGATTCATGCACGTAGATGTGGCAGTTACCCGTGCCCGTCTCGATCACCGGAACGAGCGACTCGCGCACGCAGCGCTGGATCAGGCCTGCACCGCCGCGCGGAATGAGTACGTCGACAACACCGCGGAGCTTCATGAGCTCGCCAGTGGCCTCGCGGTCGGTGGACTCGATCATCGACACGGCCTCGCGCGGGAAGCCCTTGGCCTCGAGCGCATCGGCCAGCAGCTCAGAAATCATGGCACACGAGTGATAGGCCAGCGAGCCGCCGCGCAGAATGCAGGCGTTGCCGGTACGGATGCAGATGCCCGCGGCGTCGGCCGTCACGTTGGGACGCGCCTCGTAAACCATGGCGACCAGGCCCAGCGGCACACTCACACGGGTCAGGTCCACGCCGCTTGCAAGCACGCGGTGGTCGAGCACGCGGCCCACGGGATCGGGCAGCTCGGCGAGCTTTTCCAGGCCGGCGGCCATGCCCTCGACGCGCTCGGGCGTCAGCAGCAGACGATCGAGCAGTCCGGCCGAGGTACCCGCATCGCGCGCAGCGGACATATCGAGCTCGTTGGCGGCGACGATGGAGTCGACGCCGTCGCGCAGCGCCGCGGCCATGGCGCGCACGGCCTCCTGGCGCTGTTCATCGCTCGCCGTGGCAAGCGAGGCCGACGCTGCCTTGGCGGCAACGGCAAGATCGTGGACATACGTGGCTATATCGACCGACATGGGCGGCCCTTTCTCCTAGAAGTTTGCAACCATGGTAGCCGATTTGCGCATGGCCTCGCCCGCGGCGGTAGAATTGGTCAACCCGAAACACCGCAACGAACGGAAGACTCACATGGCCCTCATCACTTCGTACCACGTCCCCGGCCTGTATGTCGAGGACCACAGCATCGACGTCCCCCTCGACTGGCGCGGCCTGGAGCCGATGCTCCTGGCCGTCGGCAGCACCATGCGCCGCGGCGCTATACCGACACCCATCGCCGGTGCGCCCGAGAGCATCAAGCTCTTCTACCGCGTGGTTTGCGCACCCGACCGCATCAACGACGACCTGCCGCTCCTTCTCTTTTTGCAGGGTGGCCCCGGTGGCGAGAGCCCGCGTCCGCTGTCGCCCACAAGCGATGGCTGGATCGAAGAGGCCGTCAAGCATTTCCGCGTCGTGCTGCCCGACCAGCGCGGTACCGGGCGCAGCAGCTGTGTAGACGGGCGCACGATTGCCGCACTGGGCGAGCGCGCCGAGGCGGCCGGCTCCGATGCTGCCCGCTCGCAGGCGGACTTCCTCAAGCGCCACCTCGCCAGCTCCATCGTGCGCGATTTTGAGTACCTGCGCCTGGTGGGCTTTGGCGGCAGGCCCTGGGTCACGCTCGGGCAGAGCTACGGCGGCTTTTTGACGCTGAGCTACCTGTCGCTCTTCCCCGAGGGCGTGGCGGCAAGCTTTACCTGCGGCGGCATCCCCCACGTACCGGCGAGCGCAAGCGAGGTCTACGCGCACACCTTCCCGCGCATGGCTGCCAAGACGCAGCAGTATTACAACCGCTACCCCGCCGACGTCGAGCGCGTGGCGGCCCTGGCAGATGCCCTCGAGGAGCAAAAGCCCGTGCTACCCGACGGCTCGCCGATGACGGTCGAACGCCTGCAGCTCATGGGCAGCGACTTTGGCATGAAGCCGAGCTTTGAGCGCATGCATTGGATTATCGATCATGCTTTTGTTGACGGCGACGGCACGCTGGCCTGCGGCGCCTCGGTATCTGACAGCTTTTTGATGCGCGCCTTCGAGCGCACCAACACGCGCACGAATCCGCTGTACTGGACGCTTCAGGAGTTCATCTACGCCGACGGCGACACCATGCCCATTCGCTGGGCCGCGGCAGAAGAGAAGGCCCATCGTGCCGAGTTCGACACGCTCACGCGACCGCTCATGTTTACCGGCGAGGCCATGTTCCCGTGGATGTTTGAGCAGATGCCCGAACTTAAGCCCTTCAAGCCGGCGATGGATCTGCTTATGGAAGACACCAGCTGGGACAAGATCTATGACCCGCAGCGCCTGGCGTGCAACGAGGTGCCCCTGCAGGCCGCGGTGTACTTCGATGACATGTACGTGGACTCGGGCATGCAGCTCGATACGCTCAGCCGCGTGGGCAACTCGCATGCCTGGGTGACCAACGAGTTCGAGCACGACGGCTTGCACGGCAGCGTGGTGTTCAAGCACCTCTTCGACGAAGCCCTCAACCGCGGAGACCTGCGCCAGATCTTCTAGCAAAGGAGTGTCCCAAAGTGCCGGCACATAAGGAACGTCCCCAAGTGCCGGAAAAGGAGAGGCAGCACTGCTGGCAAAACGAGCCGCAGCGCTGCCTCTCTTTATGCAAACACTATCAAGTTGTCCCTATGGATCGCGGGCTTCTCGGCCAGGTCTGCGAGCAGGCGGTTGCTGGCAATCTGGTCCTGGCGGCGGCCGGCGGCAAGCTCCAGCACGTCCGAATCGGCCTCGGCGATACCACGGGCGACAACCATGCCGCTCGGGTCGCACACGTCGAGCACATCGCCCTCGGCAAACTGGCCATCGACCTCGCGAATACCCACCGCGAGCAGCGACGATCCGCGGCTGACCAGCGCCTTCGCGGCGCCGTCATCGACCGTCACCGAGCCGTGCGCCTTGTCGCCCAGTGCAATCCACAACTTGCGCGGCGCAATGTCCAGGCGCTCCGCCGGCGGATCGAACAGCGTACCCACGCTCTCGCCGCGGGCCAGACGCACGAGCGCATCGGGCTCCTCGCCCGAGCAAATCACGCTTTGAATGCCCGCCGTCATGAGAATGCGGCTCGCGCGAATCTTGGTGATCATGCCGCCCGTACCCACCGATGTGGAAGAATCGCCCGCCGAGGCGATAATCTTGGCATCGATCTTATGCACGACCGGGATAAACTCGGCCGTCGGATCCTCATGCGGATTGGCGGTGTAGAGGCCATCGATGTCCGAGAGCGTCACGCACAGATCGGCAGAAACCAGGCAGCTCACAAGCGCCGCCAGCGTGTCGTTGTCGCCAAACTTGATCTCATCGACGGTGACGGTATCGTTCTCGTTGACGACCGGCACCACGCCGAGCTCCACCAGGCGAAGCAGGGCGTCGCGCGCGTGCAGGTAGGACGTGCGGCGCGCCGTGTCGTGACGCGTGAGCAACACGAGCGAGGTGAGCAGGTCGCGCGCATGGAACTCCTCGTCGTAGGCCGACGAGATGATGCACTGACCGGCCGAGGCGCAGGCCTGCAGGCTCGGCAGGTCGCCGACCGGCTTACGGTCGAAGCCCAGCACGGGATAGCCGCAGGCAATGGCGCCCGAGCTCACCACGATCAGGCGCCAGCCAAGCTCGCGCAGCGCTGCGGCCTGGTCGGCAAGCCCGCCGATAAAGGCGCGGTTGACCTTGCCGTCGGCGCCCACCACCGTGGACGAACCGATCTTTACCACCATCGTTTTATAAGAAGTCGTCATACGTCAAACCAATCAACTGTTCAGCGAACGGCCGAGCTGGCGGCCAAGGAAGCGTGACTCGCCCCTACCGCCCAAGGAATTAGTGAGCCCAGGGAAAGGCAGAAGCCGCGGCCATGTTCTTGCGCACAAGCTCGTCGCGCACCTGTGCCAAGCCCTGCTCCATGCCCACCACATAAGTCTGCGGGTACAGGAAGCGCTTGTAGACCGGATCCAGATGGTCCAGTGCCCAGGTGCAACGCTCGCGTGCGTCCTCAATGCTCTCGCGCGGGGCAACGGCGCTGCCATCGCGCACGATCGGCGCCAGCAGCTCGCGATACTCGAGCTCGGACACATCGGTCACCAGCGCAGCATCGTTCACGGCCACGAGGGTATTACCGCGCGCGGCGCCCTCCCCAGACAGATGATCCTCGTCATAGATCATGTCGCAGATCGGGCCGCCAAAGCCGTCGTAATAACGGCGCACGCGCTGCACACCCGGGATCGTGCGCTTGTAGGGCTGCTCGGAGAGCTTAACCACCGGCGTCCACGGATCCGTCTCGCTCGCACGGCGGGCGGAAAGCTTATACACACCGCCAAGCGCCGGCTGGTCGTAGCAGGTCGCGAGCTTGGTACCCACACCAAAGCTATCGATGGGCGCACCCTGATCGAGCAGCGACTGAATCGTGTACTCGTCCAGATCGTTGGAAACCGAGATCCCTACATAGGGCAGGCCCTCGGCATCAAAACGGCCACGCACATATTTGGAGAGCTTGGCGAGGTCGCCCGAGTCGATGCGAATAGCCGACAGGCGCTCGCCCACCGCCTCCATCTCCTTGGCAACCGTAATGGCATGCTCGCAGCCCTCGCGCACATCGTAGGTGTCGATGAGCAGCGTACAGTTCTTGGGGCTCGACTTGGCAAAGGCACGGAAGGCCTCGAGCTCGGAATCGAAGCTCATCACCCAGCTGTGCGCATGCGTGCCAAAGACGGGAATACCGTAGCGGCGGCCGGCGAGCACATTGGACGTAGAGGAACAGCCGGCAACGTAGCTCGCGCGCGCGACGGCCAGGCCGCCATCGGGACCCTGGGCGCGGCGCAGGCCAAACTCGGCCACGGGACGGCCGTCCGCCGCCAGCACCACGCGCGCCGTCTTGGTGGCGACAAGCGTCTGGAAGCCGACGATGTTGAGCAGCGCCGTCTCGAGCAGCTGGCACTCCAGCGCGGGGCCGGTAACGCGCACCATGGGCTCACGCGGAAAGACGAGCTCGCCCTCGGGGACGGCGTCGATGTTTACATGCGCACGAAAATCGCGCAGGTAGTCGAGGAATTCAGGCTTGAACATCGCGCCGCCGGCCGGGGCCTGGAGCGAGGCGAGGTAGTCGATGTCCTCGGGCGTAAAGCGCAGGTTCTCGACCAGCTCGGGCAGCTCGGCGGTACCGCACATGACGGCATAGGCGCTACCAAAGGGATGGTCGCGGTAAAACGCGGTAAAACAACCCTGCTCATTGGCCTTGCCGCTCTCCCACAGGCCCTGGGCCATAGTGAGCTCGTACAGATCGGTAAGCATTGCGATGTCGGTGGGATGAGAGATATCGGTCAAAGCCATGGGGCGACCTTTCGGATGCGTTGTGCAGAGGTTGAGGGTTGGACAAGGGCAGAGTGTCCGGACATGACGCCCGATGTAAATCGGTTAGAGCAGGCCCATGCTGGTCAGGATCGTGTAGCCCATAAAGATGACAAACGCGATGAGGGCAAGGACAATGATGATTTTTTGAGCCGGCGCCATGCCAGGGATCTCGTTCTCGCCCGTAGGCTCCTTGGAGGTAACCATGCGCTGGGCAAAGGTCATCTCGTCACGGCTCGGCTTGGGCTCGACGGACTTGGAACGAGCGGCCTTTTTAGGCTGAGGTTTGGGCGCGGCAGGTGCAGGCTTCGCGGCAGCGGGCTTGGGCGCGGGCGCCGGTGCGGGTGCGGCGTTCGCGGCGACCTCCTCGGCCTTCGCACGCTCGGCACGCAGGGCAGCCAGCTCCTCACGCTCGCGACGGGCCTCTTCCCGAGCCTCGCGGCGTGCCTTCTCAGCGCGGAGCTCTTCCAACTCAGCGCGCTCCTCGTCGGACAATGGTTGGGACTCAAGCTCGGCCATGGTACAGCCCTTTCTTTTAAAAAAAGCCGCCGACACAATGTCAGCGGCTTATCAAATCCAAGGGTGGAGACGAAGGGAGTCGAACCCTCGGCCTCTGCCATGCGACGGCAGCGCTCTCCCAACTGAGCTACGTCCCCAGGACAAGTCGATATTTTACCTACGGCTCGCCAACTGTCAACGCCCAATAACCAGTCTTTTTGGGGCGGGGCTATTTTAGCTACTTTCAGATGCCGGCTCGACCCCTGCCGAGAGTAGTCTTTTTGGGACGGGGCTTTTTAGCTGCCCCTGCCGTTAATCGGCCAAAACGTGTGCGCTCTCTGCTGGGGCTAAAAAAGCCCCGTCCCAAAAAGACTACTCAGCAGAGCTACTTTGCGCTGGTAAGAACACCGGTGGTGTCAAACGCCGGGGTAAAGCTCTCGTCTACCGCGCCGCCCTCTTGCCAAAACATCGTCGTAAAGCCCAGGTCGTCGGCATGGTCGAGCACCTGCTCGTACTCCTCGCGCGTTACGGCACGGGCCAACTCGCCGCCCTGCTCGCGCATGAGTGCATTGGGCGTGTACTGGTTCATAACCGAAATCGGCACGTCGCCCACCGTCTGCCACACCAGGTCCAGCACGCGGCACGAATCGTCCGCATGCCCCGGCAGCACCAGGTGGCGCACGATGATACCGCGCTTCATGAGCCCGTCCTCGTCCACCAGCTCTCCCCCGCGGCGCTCGATCTCGCACGCCATCTGTGCCAGGCCCGACACGGCCACGCGCGGGTAATCCTTAATATGAGAAAGCGACTGCGCAAGCCCGGCATCGGCATATTTAAAGTCGGTGAGCCACACATCGACCAGGTCACCCAGGGCAGCTACGGCACTCGCCCGCTCATAGCCGCTCGTGTTGTAAACGATCGGGATGTCCAGCCCGCGCTCCCTCGCTGCGGCAATCGCGGCCGGCAGCAGGTGAGCATAATGCGTCGCAGTCACCAGGTTGATGTTGTTGGCTCCCTGGTCCTGCAGTTCCAGCATAATCTCGACCAGACGCTCAGGCGAAATCTCAAGGCCAAAATTGCCGGTCGAGATCTCGTGGTTCTGGCAGTAGATACATTTAAGCGAGCAGCCGCTAAAGAAGATCGTGCCCGAACCGGCCTCGCCCGAGATAGGCGGCTCCTCCCACATATGAAGCGCCGCGCGGGCCACCCTGAGCGTGTCGTTAGCACCGCATACGCCGCGCACGCCCTCATCGCGCGCCGCACCGCAACGGCGGGGACACAAATGGCAGGCGGGCGAAAAAAGTTCGGTCAACGACGTCGGCATAAAAACATGCTCCAAAACAACGATTCAGCAGCTCAAACGTAAAGGGCCAGGCCGCGTAGACGGCTCGAGCCCCAAGGCGCCGTAATCGTCCGACACGATTTTTGTAATGTCAAGACTGGAATCGATAAAGTGCCGCTTTATGATGTAGGTATTCCGCCCCCCGCGGAGCAACTGGGTGAACCGTCGCGTTTATTTAGGGAGCCCACACAGTCGTACCTAGTACAGGTATCCTTCGTTGTTAAGGACGCTGGAACAGTCGATGAGGGCACCCACCTGTTTTAGGTGGGTTCATTTTCGTAACGTGGGGGGTGGTTTTCTTTTGCCGAAAATCACCATCACGGTCCATATGGATCCCCGTCGGCATCCCGACAAGCCATCGACAACATCCCAATATCTGGTAAGCGCGTGATTATCGCTGCGTGCAATTACATGCACCCCCCTTGGTCGAGTATTATGGTTCGGCTATGCCCTTTGCGCATGGCGTTCTTCTGACCTTTTCCTTCGACGCTTGGCGGTTTTTAGATTCATGGCTTCATCCCCGAGCTACATACCGTACCTATGCGTGGCAGCGGCGGCCTTTATCACGACCTTCCTCGCGGTGCCCCTGGTCAAGCGCTTGGCAATTAAGCTCGATGCCGTCGACTATCCTTCTAAGCGCCGCATCAACACAAAGCCCATCCCGCGTTTGGGCGGAACGGCGGTGTTTTTGGGCCTGGTCGTTGCCTGCATTGTGCAAATCCTAGGCACCTGGCACCTAGGCTGGCCACCCGTCCTGGTGCCGCACCCGCGCCTTCACATTAGCTATCCCATGCTGGCGCTCTCCTTTACCGTCATCTTTGCGACCGGCGCTATCGATGACGTCTTCCAACTCAAGCCCAAGCAAAAGCTGGCCGGGCAGGTCCTCGCCGCGCTCATCGCCTGTATCGGCGGCCTGCGGATCGGCGTCATCGTCAACCCGTTTGCCCCCGGCGAAATCATGCTCGGGTGGCTCGCCTACCCCATCACCGTAATCTATCTGGTGGCATTCACCAACATCATTAACCTCATCGACGGCCTCGACGGCTTGGCCACGGGCATCTGCGGCATCGCCTCGTTCACCATGTTTTCGATGGCCGTTCTCTCGGGCCGCATCGACGCCGCCGCGCTCTCCATTGCGCTCTTTGGCGCCTGCCTGGCCTTTTTGCGCTACAACTTCAACCCCGCAAGCATCTTCTTGGGCGACTCGGGGTCGCTGCTTCTGGGCTTTGCACTGGGCTCCATCTCGCTGCTCAACGTGAGCCGCACCGCCGCGCTCACCTCGCTTATCATCCCGCTCATCGTTGCCGGCGTGCCCATCATCGACACGTTTAGCGCCATCGTGCGCCGCAGGCGCGCCCACATTAGCATTGGGCAGGCCGACAAGGGCCACATCCACCACCGCCTAATCCAAGAAGGCTACAACCAAAAACAGGCCGTGCTGCTCATCTATGCCTGGTGCATCATGCTTTCGGCCGGCGCCGCCGCGATTAACCAGGTCGAAGTGCCCATGCGTGTGCTCATCTTTACCGTGCTCGCCATTGGCTCGGCGGCCTTCGCCAAGCACCTGCACCTGTTTGAACCCGTGCTACGCCACCATTACAACAAGCGCACGCACGAGGACGAGCTCGTCACCCCCGACGACCCCGCCTTTAAGCAGGAGGAGCAGGCAGCCGAGGAGCGCAAAGAAGAGCGCCACCACAAGCTCTAGGGCAAGCTGCCGAGGATGTGCCAAGGCACCGTTGGCCAAGCGCGGCCGCGCCGCGCCCATCGCACAAGCCGCACCACGCGCGTCCCTCTCCCGCCCTCGCCTACTTACGCACCGCCCCTCCAATAAACGCGTTATCATCTTGACCCATGAACATACGTTAGGAGCAATCATGCCAAACGAGAACAGCTACGAAGTCGCGCTGCAAAAGAGCAACGCCATTCGCGAGGGCCTGACCAAAACGCCCGAGAAGTTCACCATGCTCACCGGCGACCGCCCCACCGGCCGTCTGCACCTGGGCCACTACTTCGGTACCCTCAAGGGCCGTGTTGAGCTGCAGAACATGGGCGCCAAGACCAACGTGCTCATCGCCGACTACCAGGTCATCACTGACCGCGACACGACCGAGCACATCCAGGACAACGTGTACAACATGGTCATGGACTACCTTGCCTGCGGCATCGATCCCGACAAGACCATGATCTACGCGCACTCCGCCGTGCCCGCCGCCAACCAGCTCATGCTGCCGTTCCTGTCGCTGGTCTCCGAGGCCGAGCTGGCGCGCAACCCCACCGTCAAGGCCGAGATGGAGGCCTCGGGCCACGAGCTCACCGGCCTTCTGCTCACCTACCCGGTGCATCAGGCCTGCGACATCCTGTTCTGCAAGGGCAACGTCGTGCCCGTCGGCCGCGACCAGCTGCCGCACATCGAGCTCACCCGCACCATCGCCCGCCGCTTTAACAACCGCTACGGCAAGGTGTTCCCCGAGGTCGACGCGCTGCTGTCCGAGACCCCGCTGCTGCCGGGCCTGGACGGTCGCAAGATGAGCAAGAGCTACGGCAACGCCATCAACATCTCGATGACCGCCGAGGAAACGGCCAAACGCATCAAGAAGAGCCAGACCGACTCCGAGCGCATGATCACGTTCGATCCCGAGAACCGCCCCGGCGTGTCTGGCCTGCTTTCAACAGCCGCCATCTGCACCGGCCGTTCCGAAGTCGAGATTGCCGAGGAGATTGGCATGGGCGGCTCCGGCCAGCTCAAGAAGTACGTGACCGAGGCCGTCAACAAGTACTTCGCACCTATCCGCGAGCGTCGCCAGCGCTACGAGAACGATCTGGACTATGTGAAGGACGTCCTGCATGAGGGCAACCGTCGCGCCAATGAGATCGCCGAGCAGACCCTGGCCGAGGTTCAGGACGCCATGGGCATGGTGTACTAGACCGATTTGCTGGCTTGAGCTTTCGATTGCTTTAGGGCGGGCGCTACGGCGTCCGCCTTTTTTGGAGCCGGACCGCTTCAGCTCCATCCATCACACTCTCCCGACAAACAGGAACAGGCCCGCCGGCAGTTAGCTGCCAGCGGGCCTGTTCCCGAAGTACACCGTTGAATCGCACAGAGGGGAGGGATGCGAATCAAACTCAACAGGGCAGGCTTTTTCATCGCCTATTGCCTGCTCCGTTGCTGAAACCAATATAGTTCACCGTGGCTTACTTTCTAGCGTCAAACTACCCCAACACACCTTCTCCATAAGTTAGCCCAGGTAAACCTGCAACGGAAAGCCACCACAAAGGGGACAGGCACCTTTGTGGTGGCTTTGACCACGGCAGAGCTGTTAGAGTCCAGCAGGCCAACGACAGGCGGCCAGATCAACATGCATGGGATCGGCAAACGTCACGCCCTCCCCCATTAAGAGCTCGCGCTGAGCATCGGGGCCGCCAAAGGCAAAGCCCTCACAGATACGGCCGTCGGCAAACACCACGCGATGACAGGGAATTTGGCCAGGGCGCGGATTACTATGAAGGGCATACCCCACGTACCGCGCACTTCGTGGACGACCGGCAAGCAGTGCCACCTGACCATACGTGGCGACCATCCCCTCGGGGATCTGCTCGACCACCCCGTACACCCGATCAAAAAAGCCCTCAGACGCCATTGCTCGCTCCCTTCCACCCGGAAAAGCATAAACCATCACAAAGGGGACAGGCACCTTTGTGATGGTTTATGGCAGGTCGGTTAGTTGGCGGGCTGGAAGAAGGCTACTGCCACGGCGCCGGGGCCAACGTGGGTTCCGATGGTGGCGCCGATGGTGTGAACGGGCAGTTCGCCCTCGGTGTGACCAGCCCACAGTGCCGCGCTGTCCTCGATATACTTCTTGAGCACCGCATCCGAAAGACCCGTATAGCCGAGCGCCAGCGGCATGGAAAAGTCGATGCCGCCCGCCTTTTCGACCTTTTGGTTCAGCAGGTTGCGGCCGTTCTTGGAACCGCGCGCCTTGCCCAGCTGCACGATCAGACCGTCCTCGACAGCCACCACGGGCTTCACGTTGAGCAGCGTGCCCACGGCGCCGGCCGCAGCAGACAGACGACCGCCGCGCACCAGGTACTCCAGCGTCTCGAGCAGGCCGATAACCACCACACGGTCGCGCACGGCCTCGACAGCCGCCGCGATCTGAGATGCACTGCGGCCCTCGTCCACCAAGCGCAGCGCATACTCGACCAGGACGCGCTCGCCCAGGGTGACGTTGTTGCTGTCTACCACGAACACGTCGCCACCTGGCGCCTCGGCAAGTGCGGTACGGGCACTCTGATTGGTGCCTGATAGCTTAGCGCCCACGGTAATAATCACAGCCTCGTCGCCGGCCTCACGTGCTTCGGCAATCGCCTGCGAAAACGCGTACGGGTTGACCTGGCCGGTCTTGGGCAGCTCGTCGCGCTCCACAAGCATCTCGTAAAAGCGCTGGTGATCGATGTCGACGCCATCCATATACACATCGGTGCCAAAGGTGACGGACAGCGGCAAAACGTCCAGTGCCGGGTGCTCGGCCGGCGACATATCGCTTGCGGAATCGGTAATAATGCGGACGGACATAGCGAATCCTTTCTTGCGCAGGTCCCGCGCAGGGAATTTTGACAGCAATGTCCCGGCACGGCGTACGCGCTCAAACGGGACGATGCAGTTCTTGGCTGAAAGCTAGCGCCAGCGCGGCTCTAGATCTCGCGCAGGGTGTTGAGGATCGTGCGCAGCGATGCATACATCTGCTCGCGCTGCTCCACGCCCATGGCCTTGCCGGTGGTATCGAGCACCTCGCGAATGATGCGATCGGCCTCGCTCATGCTCTCGCCGCCCAGGGCAGTCAGGCGCACCGGAGCACGATACTTGACGGCCGCATCACCCGAGTCGTCAACCTCGACGTAGCCGCCCTCCTCCAGATGTGCCAGTGTGCGCGAAACGGCGGCACGGGTAACGCCGGCCATGCGGGCGAGGTCGGCGCCAGTCAGGCCGTCCTTGCTGCGCTCAAGATAGTACAGGCACATAACGTCGGAGCCCTTGAGGCCCAGCCTTGCGCCTTCGGACGTCTTGATACGCTGAATCTCCTTGTAGAGCCCGCTGATCAGTCCAACAAAGTCCTCGAAACGTGTCTCGTCGTTCTGCTGCATGGGAGACGACCGCCTTTCGCTTGCATAATGCTTACGGGTAAACATCTTAGTCGCATAAGCCGACACCCGTACCCAAATACCCCATTTGTTAACCCATCAACATAAAAACCACCACAAAGGGGATAGGCACCTTTGTGGCGGTTTTGACCGGCGAACATGATCCGCAGGCGCCGCTACAGCTCCACGCAGGGATTGTCGCGAGTCACAAGCGTCTTAACGACAACCGTCGCTCCCAGATAGCGCTCGAGCAAATCGGCAAGACGATCGATGGCGGCCTGGCAGTCCCCCATTCGCTCGGGCTCTACGCACTCAATCGCCAGGAACGCGTCCGCCGAATCGTCGGACAGGGCCGTTCGAACGCCGTCGCGCCAGTTCCAGCAGCGGCACACGGCGCCCGCATCATCGACGTAGGCCAGCTCGCCGGACAGCGTCGGGTCATCCGCTTCCTCGCCAAGCGGCAGGAACGCGTCGCCGCCGTCGGTCACCTTCAAGCGAAGGTCTCCCTCGATCGCATGCAAATCCTCGCCGCCTACGGGTAACGCGTAGGTCAGCGACACCGTGTTGTAAATGTCCACCGCGGGCGTAATGTGGCCCACCGGCTTGCCTTTGAGCACGCGTTTGAGCAGGTTCTCAATTGAGCAACGCGCGCCCTTCTTGGTCTTGAATAGGCGATATGCCTCGCGCCATGCCTTAACCGGCGCATTCTCGCTGATAGTATCGCTGGTCAGATGACGCTCCGCGTCGATATTGGCGCGGTCGAGCAACGCCGCAATCGCGTCCACGTCCTCTTGAGGAATCTGAGCCGCGGGCTTCATGCCCTTTACGACCACAACACCGACAGCCGCCTGCGGAAATAGCTCCCAAAACGAATCCTCGGCAACGAAACTCTTCATGTGCTCTCCCTTCATAGCATGCGCCCGAGCCCGGGTGCCTAAACAAAAAGCGCCCTTACGACGGCCACCTTCAAAGTCCTACGGTGCCGCCACAAGAGCGCTTACGCTGCCCCCATCCGGAGAAGGGAGCGATATGTTAGGCGTATTATAACCCGAGTCATCCGCGCGAGTAAAACCACCACAAAGGTGCCTGTCCCCTTTATGATGGTTTTGGGTCTGAGGCGACGCTAGTGGCGAAGTCCCAGCAGGCCGTGGCCGCGATGACGGGCGTCGGCGTGCACCTGAGCGTGCGGACCGGCGGCCTTGACGGATTCGGGCAGGTGCGAGTACTTCTTCTCGAAGTTCTCCTCGAACATCACGGCCAAGTTGTGCGCGGCCTCGTCGTAGCGAGCGGTGCTCTGCCAATACTGGCGCGGCACCAGGATGCCGTCGGGTACGCCGTGGCACGTGGTGGGAATGTCGACGTTAAAGATGTCGTCGTGCACGAACTCGCTGTCCTCGATGGTACCGTCGAGGGCGCGGGCCACCAGGGCGCGCGTGTAGGCAAGCTCGATGCGATGACCCACGCCGTAGCCGCCGCCGATCCAGCCGGTGTTGACCAGGTACACACGCGTGCGGCCGTCGGCGATGCGCTCACCGAGCATCTTGGCATAGACCATGGGGTCGAGCGGCATAAACGGCTCGCCAAACAGCGAAGAGAACGTGGGCGTGGGCTCGGTGACGCCGACCTCGGTGCCGGGGATCTTGGCCGTAAAGCCCGTCACAAAGTGATACATGGCGGCGTCGGCCGTCAGGCGCGAGATGGGCGGCAGCACGCCAAAGGCATCGCAGGTCAGGAAGAGCACGACGCTTGGAGTGGTGCCCATGCCCTTGGTCCACGCGTTGGGAATGTGCTCCACAGGGTATGCCACGCGCGTGTTGTGCGTGATCGAGATGTCGTCGTAGTTGGGCTTGCGGTTCTCGTCGAGCACCACGTTTTCGCAGATCGCGCCAAAGCGGACAGCGTTGAAGATCTCGGGCTCGTGGAACGCGTCCAGGCCCTCGCATTTGGCGTAGCAGCCACCTTCGATGTTGAAGATGCCCATGTCGGACCAACCGTGCTCGTCGTCGCCGATCAGCAGCCGCGTGGGGTTGGCCGAAAGCGTGGTCTTGCCCGTGCCCGAAAGGCCAAAGAACACGGCGGTCTCGTGCGTGACGGGATCCATGCTGGCCGAGCAGTGCATGGGTAGCACGTCGTCCTCGACGGGCAGCAGGTAATTCATGACGCTAAAGATCGACTTTTTAATCTCGCCGGAGTAGCCGGTGCCGGCGACCAGAATCACGCGTTCCTGGAAATTGATGACCACGGCGGCGCTGGAGTTGAGGCCCTTGATGGCAGGATCGCACTGGAAACCGGGCGCCGCGAGCACGCAGAAGTCGGGCTCGCCGGTGCGCGCGATTTCGCGGGCGAGCGGGCGGGCGAGCATCTGCTTGATAAAGAGTGCCTGGCTGGCACGCTCGCAGGCAACGAGCAGTCGACGCGTGTGGTTGCGGTCGGCGCCTGCCATGCCACGGGTAACGAACACGTCGCGCTCGTTGAGATAGTCGACGATGCCGGCCTTGATGGCCTCATAGCTCTCGACGGACAGCGGGCGGTTGACGGCGCCCCAGGCAATCTTGTCGTGGACATCGGGGGTGTCGACGATAAAGCGGTCATTGGGGGAACGACCAGTGCGCTCCCCCGTCTCGATCACCAGCGCGCCGTTGGATGCCATGCGGCCTTCTGCGCGGCGGATAGCGTGCTCGACGAGCTCCGCGGCGGGTAGATCGACCAGCAGACGGGGCTGATTCTCGGCGGGATCTTCGACCAGCGCAATACCAAAGTTGGACAGAACTTCTGCAGGGGTAACACCAGGCATGGGGCCTCCTTTAAAAGCGCGACACGTGGACGCGGCGCGCACTTTACTCACGTAAAGCCCGTTGTACCCGATATGCAAAAACGTTTTTGCGGCAACGGCGAAGCGCCCGCCCAACGGTCAAAAATCGCAGGCAAGCGGCCTAGTCGTTAGAGACACTCTTGAACAGGCAACAACCAAGGAGCGACCCCGGATGCCGGCACTTAGGGACGTTCCCAAAGTGCCGGCACATAAGGAACGTCCCCAAATGCCGTCTACTGAATGGCGCCGCCGAAATTATCGAACAACCTGTTCAAAAACACGAACGAACACCGTCGCGTCTATACTAGAGCGTAGCAATAGAAAGGACTCCGCTTTGAGCATCACGCCCCTCGATAGCATCCGCCGCGCCATCGCCCGCCGCTATGGCGTCGCCGACCCCGCCATAGCGAGCAGCGGCACCGCAAAGGCCCAGGGCGGACGCATCGAGAACGGCCTGTTCCCCGCATCGCACACCGCCGAGGAGCTCGCGCGAATCCAAGAACTAAGCCAACGTAACGCCGGCGGTCCCGACAGCAGCCAGGCCACACGCCGTCGTCGCGAGCGCGATCGCCAACCCGGCCCCATCCACCGCATGGTCAATGCCTGGTGGAACCGCCTGCTCGGAGCCGTCTACGGCGGCGGCTTCTCCACGCAAGAAGCCGAGTACGAAGATCACGCCACCCGTCGCGACTACCTTTGGAATACCCTGGGCACCGCCGTGTGGGGCATGGTGTTTCCGTTGCTCACCATCGTGTCCACACAGCTCGTGGGCGCCGAGGAGGCTGGCAAATTCTCCATCGCCTTTGTCACCGGCACGCTCATCATGATCGCGTGCAACTACGGCGTGCGCAACTTTCAGGTCTCGGACATCGACGAAAAGACCTCCTTCGCCTCCTACCAGCTCAACCGCTGGCTCTGCGGAGCGCTCGCGCTGGCATGCGGCCTGGTGTACAGCAGCGCCCGCGGCTACGATGCGCAGATGGCCACAATCGGCCTGGGCGTCTACCTGTATAAGGTGATCGACGGCATTGCCGACGTGTACGAGGGCCGCCTGCAGCAGGCCGACAAACTCTACCTGGCCGGCATGAGCCAAACGCTACGATCCGTCGGCGTCATCGCGGTCTTTAGCGTGGCACTGTTCCTCACGCGCAGCATGCCCATCGCCGCCATGGCCATGGGCATCGCCGCGATTGCCTCGCTCGTGCTGGTCACCGCCCCGCTCGCCCTGCTCGAAACCGAAAAATCACGCCGCATGAGTCTGCGCGAGGCTGGCCACCTGTTTGTCCAGTGCGCCCCGCTCTTTGGTGCGCTGTTCCTGTTCAACCTTATCGAGAGCATGCCCAAGTTTGTGATGGAGGGCACGCTGGCATACAAATATCAGCTGTACTTTAATGCACTGTTTTTTCCGGCGCAGGCCATTTTGTTGAGCATTGGATTTATCTATAAACCGCAGCTCCTACGTCTGTCGAGCATTTGGGCGAATCCGCGCAAGCGTCGCCGCTTTGATCTGATTATTGTTGCCGTTATGGCACTGATCGTAGTCATTACTGGAGCGTGCGCCGCATTTATGGCAGGCCCCGGCATTCCCCTCATGAGCTTTATGTACGGCCTCAACTTTGAGCGCTACCGCACGCTTGCACTGCTAATGGTTGTCGCCGGCGGCGTCACCGCGGCAATCGACTTTATCTATGCCATTATCACGGTGTTGCGCCACGCCGGCGATGTCACCAAGATCTACCTGATCTGCTTCGCCGTAAGCGTGGTGGTGCCGGTGATCCTGATTAAGCTGCTGGGTCTGATGGGCGCCGTGGTGAGCTACCTAGCCATCATGGCCCTACTCCTGGTGCTGCTGATTATCGAATACGCCCACATCCGCCAACGCATCGAACGCGACCGCAACCCGTACGGCGCCTAATTGGCGCAATGGGGGGTCTCGTTGCGGACGATTTGCGACACGCAAAACTAAGTGAGTAGACTTTTGCCGAATCCCTGACCACACCGGCAAAACACAAGTCAGTGACCTGCGGTTTTGTTGAGGCAAATTTGCCGGCTGCTCGGCATTTCCAAAAAAGTCTACTCACTTAGCCAGCGGGCAGCCAAAAAAGAACCGTCGCAACGTCGTTTGACTCCGTTGCGACGGTTTTTTGAGCATTTTCGCACTGCCGAGGACGCAGACGCTCCTCATTTCTCGCGCTTACCGAGCAAAAAGGCGCTATTCTCCGAAAGTAGTCAAAAAAGCTCCGTCCCAAATTAGCTACCCTTTGCACCGATTATTCGCCTGGGTTGATGTTCGCATAGAACTCGGCGCCGTCATCAAGGCGCAGGATGCCCACGCGACCGAACTCGGAGCCGGTGGCGGCGGCGCAGTCGATATCGATGCGATCGGGCACGCCGGCGGTATCCTCGCCACCCAGACGCACAATCTGCCCGCGGCCCGACTCCTCATCGAGTCCCGCAAGGCCACCTACCTCGCAATAACGCCCGAGCGACACCGTTGGCGTGTGGCCGCTCACCACGACCGGCCCCTCGCCCTCGGCAGAAAGCAGTCCCGTCGGCGCATCCCAATAGCCGTGACGAATCCACAGCAGGTCATCGAACGACTGCACGGCGAGCATTTGCCGCAGCAGCTCGCTATCGGCATCGACCGCTCCCCTGCCGTCACCGCAATCGACACCATGCTCAAGCAAAAACGCGCGCGCCGCCTCGGTCTGGATGCCGGCATGCACCAGCAGGTACGGGCGCTCCTCGGTCTCGGCCACCGCGTAGAGCGGCAGCGCGGCCATCCATCGCACGAGCTCCTCGTATGCCTCAAATTCCATGTCGTTGAGCTGCTCGCGCGTCGTCCAGCCACCGTTGATATCCCAGGTCTCGGCATCGAGCGGATCCTGGCCAATGATGGCATCGAGCATGATCTGCTCGTGATTGCCCTTGAGCACGTGGGCGTTGGGCAGCGAGCGCACGAGCTTAATAACGCCGACCGGATCGGGCCCGCGATCGATCATGTCGCCCAGCACGTACAGCGTGTCGTCGGACGTCAACGAGATCTTAGACAGGGCCTCGTCAAGCGCACGCACGTGCCCGTGAGCATCAGATGTCACATAGATCGCCATGGTACGCCTCTCCTTGCATTGCGGCCGAAGCCCGGCGCCGCAACTAAAACTTCAAGTTGAACTTAAACGTTACCCATTGTACTCCGTTGCAATAAAGCTGGAAAGGGTTTCCAAGCAGAGGCAAAGACGGCAGCCGTCTATGACGATATCGCGCACGCCCGCAATCCAACCCCATAAACCCACCATCTTTGGGTACAAATAACCGCAGACAACTGACCGTGCCACGCCAACCACCCAGGAGCGGACACCATCCATGAACCAGATCCTTCTCTTTATCGGCCTCGTTATTATTCTGTGCCTGACCATCAAGCCCGTCGGCAAAAAACTCCCCTTCCCCACCCTGCTCATCTTTATCGCGCTCGGCATGCTGTTGGGCGTCAACGGCCCGGCTCACATCGACTTTAGCGACTACGCGCTCACCGAAACCGTCTGCAGCACGGCGCTGCTGTTCATCATGTTCTACGGCGGTTTTAACACCAACATCGACCGTGCCAAGCCCGTCGCCGCGCCTGCGGTGCTGCTGAGCACGCTCGGCGTCGTCATCACTGCCGGCATTACCGGCGTGTTCGCGCACTTTGTACTGGGCTTCGACTGGATCGGCGGCCTGCTGCTGGGATCGGTTGTGGCGTCCACCGACGCGGCCAGCGTCTTTAGCGTTCTGCGCGAGCACAGCCTTTCGCTGAGGGGCGGCACCGACTCGCTGCTCGAGGTCGAATCGGGCTCCAACGACCCCGTCGCCTACATGCTCACCGCCGTGCTCGCCACACTCGCAGCCGGCGGCGACATCAACATTCCCACACTGCTGGCCAAGCAGATTATCCTGGGCGTGGGCCTGGGCCTTGCCATCGGCTGGGCGGCGGGCCACCTGATTGAACGCGCACGCGCAACAGCCAAGGGCGCGCAGACCATCTTTTTGTTCGCCGTGGCAATCGTCGCCTACGCGCTGCCGAGCTACCTGGGCGGCAACGGCTTTTTGGCCGTGTACCTGGCCGGCATTGTGCTGGGCGCGAGCGACATCACCGGCAAGGTCGAGCTGGCGCACTTCTTTGGCACCCTCACCGAGATGGCCGAGATGACGATCTTCTTCTTGCTCGGCCTGCTCGTGACGCCCGCCCGCCTGCCGCAAATGCTGCTGCCGGGCCTGGCGCTCATGGCGTTTATGCTCTTTGCGAGCCGTCCCATCGCCGTCGGCATGCTCCTGGCGCCCTTTAAGACGAACCCCCGCCAGGTCGCGCTCGTAAGCTGGGCGGGTCTGCGCGGAGCAGCTTCGGTCGTCTTTAGTCTCTTTGCCGTGGTGGCAGGTGTTCCCGGCGGACACGACCTATTTGACCTGGTGTTTGTGATTGCCGTGTCTAGCATTGTGGTGCAGGGCTCGCTGCTGCCGGCGGTGGCGAAGAAGCTCGATATGATCGATGCGGAAGGCGACGTGCGCCGCACCTTTAACGATTACCGCGACGAGGACGGCATGTCGTTCGTCAAGCTCAAGATGGGAGCTGGACATCCGTTTGCCGGACGTTCGCTCGCCGACATTGGCAGTGCGACGGACATGCTTGTGGTTCTGGTGCTGCGCGACGGCGCGCACCCCGTGCTGCCCAACGGCGATACCGTGATCGAGGAAGGCGACCTTCTGGTTATGGCCGCCCCGACGTTTGAAGAGCGTGCCGAGGTTACGCTGCGCGAGGTCACCGTGACCCCCCACGGTCGCCTGGCCGGCCAGCGCCTGCGCGATGTGCCGCAAGGCAAGCACCCGTTTATCGTCGTGATGCTCAAGCGCGACGGCCAAACGATCATCCCCGACGGCAACACCCTCATATACGCCGGCGACGAAGCCGTCATCGCCACGCTGGCGTCGTAGTGACCAGGGGTTAGCTAATTTGCGACGAAGAAATCAAGCGCCTAGAGAACCTCATGCCTTCGCTCGCAGATTTGGATTTGCCCGAGGAGTAAAGCACCCCTCCCCCATGTAACCATCCTGTAAATCATAGCGGCGCACTCGAGTTTTACCGTGATGCGGTCGCGCCTGACGCTCCACTGTGCTAAAGTATCCCGAACGTTCAAACGACTACGAGGGGAACTAGAAGATGGCACGTGTGCACAACTTCTCAGCTGGCCCGGCCGCACTGCCTACAAGCGTGCTCGCCGAGATCGCCGACGAGATGATGGACTACCGCAGTTGCGGCATGTCCGTGCTCGAGATGAGCCATCGATCTAGCATGTACCAGCAGATCATCGACGACGCCGAGGCAACCCTGCGCCGCCTGCTGAGCATCCCCGATAACTACCGTGTTCTGTTTTTGCAGGGCGGCGCCACGCTGCAGTTTGCGGGCATCCCGATGAACCTCATGCGCCGCGGCCGCGCCGGCTACGTCGTGACCGGCAACTTCGCCAACAAGGCGTACAAGGAAGCCGCCAAGTACGGCGAGGCCGTGCTGCTCGCGAGCTCCGAGGACGCCAATTTCGACCGCATTCCCGCCATGGCCGACATCAACGCGCGCATTGCCGCCGAGGCCGCGGGCGGCGGGCTCGACTACGTCTACATCTGCCAGAACAACACCATCTTTGGCACCATGTACCACGAGCTGCCTAACTTCGGCGACGTACCGCTGGTCGCCGATGTCTCGAGCTGCTTTTTGTCGCAGCCGCTCGACGTCGAGCGCTACGGACTCATCTACGCCGGCGCTCAGAAAAACGCCGGCGCCGCGGGCGTCACCGTGGTTATCGTGCGCGACGACCTGATCGCCGACGGTCCAGCCTTTGCGCAGACGCCGCAGTACATGGACCTTAAGACCCAGGCCGCCAAGGGCTCCATGCTCAACACGCCCAACACCTTTGGCATCTACGTATGCGGCAAGGTGTTCCGTTGGGTGGAGCAAACCGGCGGACTTGCCGCCATGACCGAGCGCAACTGGGCCAAGGCCAATCTGCTCTACGATCTGCTCGAGCACAGCGAGCTGTTCCATGGCACCGCGCAGACCGGCAGCCGCTCCATCGCCAACGTCACCTTCCGCACCGACGATGCCGGCCTCGACGCCGCCTTTGTCGCAGGCGCAGCCGAGCACCAGATTCAAAACGTCAAGGGCCATCGCCTCGTCGGCGGCATGCGCGCCAGCGTGTACAACGCCGTCACCATGGAGGACGTGCAGGCGCTGGCCACGTATATGAAGGACTTCGAAGCGCAGCATAGTTTGAGCCCGCGATCTAACTAGCCCGCAACGAGCGGGCCGACCAGCCACTTCAAACCACTTGTTTTAAACAAACCTGCTAAGGAGCTTTCCATGCGCAAGATCAAGACCATCGACGACATCACCAAAGACGGCGAAGTCGAGTTTGGCGAGGGCTACGAATTTGTGAGCACCGCCGAGGAGGCCGACGCCATCCTGATGCGCTCGACCGACCTGCACGGCTACGAGCTGCCCGAGGGCATCCGCGCCATCGCCCGCTGTGGCGCCGGCGTCAACAACATCCCCGTCGAGGAGTACGCCAAGAAGGGCGTCGTTGTCTTTAACTCCCCCGGCGCCAACAGCAACGCCGTCAAGGAGCTCGTCCTGGGCATGCTGGTGCTTTCGAGCCGCGGCGTGGTGCAGTCGATGAACTGGGTGCGCGACAACGCCGACGACCCCGATATCCAAGTCGACGCCGAGAAGGCCAAGAAGGCCTTTGTGGGTCGCGAGCTCAAGGGCAAGCGCATTGGCGTCATCGGCCTGGGCAACGTGGGCTCCAAGGTCGCCAACGCCTGTGTCGATCTGGGCATGGACGTCTACGGCTACGACCCGTTCATTTCCGTCGAGCACGCGTGGGTGCTGAGCCGCGAGGTGCAGCGCGTGGGCACGCTCGAGGATCTGTGCCGCGGCTGCGACTACCTCACCGTGCACGTGCCCAGCAAGGCCGACACCATCGGTATGATCAGCACCGAGCAGATTAACCTGCTAGCGCCCGACGCCGTGCTCATCAACTACGCGCGCGAGACCATCATTGACGAAGACGCCGTCGACGCCGCCCTGCGCGAGGGCAAGCTCAGCTGGTTTAGCTGCGACTTTGCCACGCCCAAGACCGTCAAGATGCCCAATACGTTTATCACCACGCATTCGGGCGCCGGCACCGGCGAGGCCGAGGCCAACTGCGCCGACATGGCCATCAGCGAGCTCAAGGATTACCTGGAAAACGGCAACATCGCGCACAGCGTCAACTACCCCGCCTGCAGCATGGGCAAGGCGCGCGCCGCAAGCCGTATTGCCTGCCTGCATGCCAACGTGCCCAACATGATCGGCCAGATCACGGCCATTCTCGCCAAGGACAACGCCAATGTGCAGCGCATGACCAACGAGTCCGCTGGCGAGAACGCCTACACCATGTTCGACACCGATGAGCACCTGGACGGCAGCACGATCGAGGCGCTCAAGCAGATTCCGTCGATGTATCGCGTGCGCGTGATTAAATAGCGCCGGTGCCAAGCCTGCCAGACAGACCACGAAGCCCATTCGCCCCCCCCCGTATTCACGAAACGGGGGGGCGATTTTGTTGCTCCGGACGACTTTAAAATGATACCCAGAACAAGTTTTTTCAGATAATCGATAGTGAGGCTCCAGTCGCTAAGCACACCCGCTTTGATAAACAGCTTTATCAGGGACTTTAGTAGGTAAAAATCGGTCTCTATGTGCCGAATGTAAGTTGACTGTCTATTTTCCGAAACAACTTATTCTAGATAGCATTTTTAGGGTCCCTCCAAGGCAAAATTGAAGCCTTTTTGCGACCAGAACTCTAGCTCGCGCTACCGTTTACCCACCGCGCGACTACATTCCCGCCCAATCGATAAAAATCTCCTCACGAAGCCGCCGTTCGAGCTCCTGCTGTCGCGGCGTCTTGTCTTTCAGCGGCACATCGAGATAGGACATGATGAGCTCCATCACCACGCGGAAGGCATCGAAGTCGGCCAGCTGACCATAGGTCATCAGAACGACGGGATATCCCATGGCTTGCAAGGCCGTCGTTCGATCGGAGTCCGAAATCTTGGATTCAATGGATCCGTGAATGGCTTTACCCTGGCATTCAACCAGACACTCTCGGCTGCCGTCCTTATTTGCCAGCAGGATATCGGCATAGCGCCTATCAAGCCCCGAAATCAGGCGGGCGCTGCGCGTCATACGAATCTCAACGTTATTGGTAAGGCGCAGCCCTTCGCCGCCGCGCAACCTCGTAAGGCCAAACAGCATCGAAGCCTGGACCTCGAGCGGCGATGCTGCCACCCCCGTAATGCATTTCGCGGCTCGTATGAACGATTTAGCGCCGCGGAGCCCCCGGACCTTATCGACGAACTCTGTAAGCTCAGAGAGCTCGATCAAGGGAGGTCGTTTCCACAAGTCCGTTGGATTCCCCGAGACATCCTTTACGTTTTCCCAGCCCGACCGTGCGTCACTCCATCGGCTCCCATATGCCTGCTCAAGTGCCGACTTTACCTGAGGCGCAATCTTGCACACGGCAAAGGTGCCGCACATCTCATACATGCACATGATTAGACGCTCGTTTGAGACCGAGGAAGCCAGGGTCAGCAGGGTAAAGAGTGGGGACGCAACATCGAAGCCAAACTCCGTCTGCCGCACGGAATCAAACGGCCTCTCCCCGTTCCAAACATGCCTGACAATGCGATCGCCCTTACGTCCGCAGCTGCCCTGCGCCAACACGTGTAACGGGGTGCCCAGGAAATGCGTGACGAGCGGATGCTCACATAGGTGCTCCCTGCGCGGATCGTCCGCAGAATCGGGCAGGTCCGGCATTATTGCCAAGACCTGTGGAGGTATCCGGTGATACCGAAAGGCAGATATGTCGCACAGCATGTCGTCCATGAAGGGTACGTACCCGCTGCGTCGCTTGTAAACCCGCTCGGACGGCAAACGCGCTGGCTCGGCCTGCGAACGGTAAATACTGCCACGCCCACGTCGCGGATCTCTCAGGAGGCTTACAATCGGTTTGGAAAGCAAACTGATTGTGAGGTTGCATATGGTTGATGAGGACTTTGCCTGGCGGCTTGCGCAGGAGCTTGTGCGGATCGACAGCTCAGACCCGGGCGCGTATGAGGATGAAATTGAGCGCTTCATTAAGAGGCTCATTGAGCAGCAGCTGGCACAACTTGATAGTTCTGCGCTCGATGCCGTGCAGATTGAGGAGCTCGAAGTGCTGCCGGGTGCCGCAACCTTAAAGTCACCGTGCCGGGCCAAAGCGACGAGCCGCGGCTGATCTATATCTGCCACATGGATACCGTCACCTTGGGCGATGGCTGGGACGCAGACATCGCACCGCTTGGGGCGGTTGTGCGCGACGATAAACTCTATGGCCGCGGTGCCTGCGATATGAAGGGTGGCCTGGCCTGCGCTATTGCCGCACTGATCCATACGCTCGAGCGCGTGGCGGCGGATGGCGCGTTGCCCCGCCGCGGCTTTTCGCTCATCTGCTCGGTCGACGAGGAAGACTTTATGCGCGGCTCAGAGGCCGCGATCGATGCCGGCTGGGTCGGCTCGCGTGAATGGGTGCTGGACACCGAACCCACCGACGGACAGATTCAGGTGGCGCACAAGGGGCGCACGTGGTTCGAGATTGAAATGGCTGGCGTAACGGCGCATGCGAGCCAGCCGTGGAAGGGCGCGGATGCCGTCGCCGCCATGGCCGAGGTCGTGTGTTCGCTCCGTCGCGTGTTTGTGGCGCTGCCCGCGCACGATGAACTGGGGTCTTCGACCATCACGTTTGGCCAAATCGAGGGCGGATATCGCCCCTATGTCGTGCCCGACCGCGCCAAAGTCTGGGTCGACATGCGTCTGACCCCGCCGACCGATACGGCCGCCGCGACGCGCATGGTAGAGCAGGCCATCGCCGTCGCCGAAGCCGCCGTTCCCGGTTGCCATGGCAGCTACACCGTGACGGGCGACCGCCCCGCCATCGAGCGCGACCCGAACTCTCCCCTTCTAGCAGCGCTCAAGCGTGCCGCCGATGACGTGACGGACGCGGACACGACCGTCGGCTTCTTTACCGGCTACACCGACACCGCCGTCATTGCCGGCAAGACAGGCAACCGCAATTGCATGAGCTACGGTCCCGGGTCGCTCGCGCTCGCACACAAGCCCAACGAATATGTGCCCCATGCCGATATCGTTCGTTGTCAGCAGGTGCTAATCGCGCTCGCCGATAACGTGCTCTGGGACGCGAGCGGCCAAGTTGGGGCATAATAAGCCGCGAACAAACCGACTCGTGCGTTAGGACCGCCCATGAAAGCACTTCCGTTTCCCTGCATCCGCCCGGCTCAGGACCGCGTACTCGAGGCGCTGCCTGCAATGGGCAGCATCCTGAGCGGCAACGATGCTCTGCGCGGAGCCCTTGCCGATGGCCTGATGCTCAAGGACCCGGGTGCGGCGTATTACGTGTACGAATGCTCGGGCGAGCCGGGACGCGTGACGGGTGTCGTGGCGATCTGCCCGACGAGTGTACTTGCGGACGGCAAGGGCGATGGCAGCGCCGACGTGGCCGCCGCCGCGCGCGCGATCGCCGAGCTCAAGGTGCAGCCGCGCCCCGTGTCGCTCGCCTACGAGGCCTCGCCCGTCATGGATATCATCCTGGGCGCCGCCAAAGAGGGCGCGTCGCTCTACGCCGTCACCGACCCCGCGGGCATTACGCACCGCGCGTGGGAGGTCAAGCGCGAGGACGCCGTCGGGGCCATCCGCGCTATGCTCGACCAAGCACCGGAGCCGGCACTGACCGACGACCCCGTCTACGCCGCCGCTCTGACCGGGGCGTCGCAGCTGCTGGCCGATGAGGCCCGTGCCGCCGGAACGTACACCGGCAAGGAGCCGTTCAACTTTACCGTTGCCGTGCTCTTCCCCGCCGCGCAGGTCAGCGGCGCCGCGCCGCAAGTTCCGACAGGTCTGCTCACGCACCAGGTCGCGCGGTTCTAGCAAGACCAGACCGCCCAGCACAAAAATCGGCAGCTCAACAAACAGGGGGCGGAGATGCAGCAGGTACATGCATCTCCGCCCCTTTTGCGTCGAGAAGTAAGTCGGCGACCCGCACCGCCACGCCCAAACTACCCGCGCTGCGGACCCGCGGCAGCCACGAGCGGCTCAAGCCCCAGCTCGCGCGCGTAGTCTTCCTGCGTAAAGATCTCAACCAGTTCAAACGTATCGGTCGTATCGTCAAACACGAAATGCAGCACCGAGCAGTTGCCCGGCACGCGCTCGCGCTCGTCGGCCTCCGTGCCCTTCACGTAATCCAAAAACTCCTTGATGGCCGATCCGTGGCTCACCGCAAGGACGCACTCGTGGTCCGGGCGTCGCATGAGCTCGGTCAGCGTCGTCACCATGCGCTCACGCACCTGCATCTGACCCTCGCCGCCAAACTGGCGATAGAAATCGCGCCACGGGCGCTCGGGCATGAGCATCACGCGCTCGGCCTCAAAGTCGCCAAAGAACCACTCACGCAGGCCGTCCAGGCGCTCGTACGCCAAGCCCGGCCACAAGTTGGCGATAGTCTGCTCGGTGCGATGAAGCGTGGAGGTGTAGGCATGATCGGGCTCAATGCCGCGCGCACGTAAAAACATGCCGGCGCGCGCCGCCTGGTCGCAACCCAACTGCGTAAGCGGCGAGTCACTCCAGCCCTGAATAATGCGCTTAAGGTTGAATATCGTCTGTCCATGACGGACCAGATACAGATCTTTATTCATAGGGGTCCTTTCGTTCGTTACCAACCCAAGAGCGAAAACGCCCCATCGCAATAGCCAAAATGAAGCACGGCACCGTTGTCGGGCAGCTCTCCCCCGCCAGTCACATACTCAAGAAACTCCTGGCAGGCTGAGCCGTGGGAAACCGCCAGCACGCAGTCGTGCTGCGGCCTGGCCATGATGCGGGACAGCGCCGCGACCATGCGCGACTGAAGCTGCACTTCCGACTCGCCGCCAAAGGCCACCGGATAATCGCCCCAGGGCTGCGGCGGCATCTCGCGATTTGATGTGCCCTCCAGCGAGCCAAAATGCCACTCACGCAGGTCATCGACCAGCTCAATGGAACGGCCCTCGCCAACGATAAGCTCGGCCGTATGCCGCGCCCGGCCCAACGGCGAGGAATACACATGATCAAAGGCCACGCCACGCGCCGCAAACGCCGTACGCGCCGTCAGCGCCTGCTCGCGCCCGCGCGCCGTAAGCGGCGAATCGTGCCAGCCCTGCAAAATGCTCTGCACATTGAGCTCAGTCTGCCCATGCCGCACCAAATACAGATCTGCCACACACCCTCCCCTCGTACCACCACAAAGGGGACAGGAGCCTTTGTGGTGATTTTGCCGCCGGATTGCACCGCAACGACGCACAACTACAGCAGCACGTCGGCAAGCGGACGCTTGGGTACGTGGTGCACCCGCGCCTCGTCGCGCCAATAATTGATGGAGCCGTCGGGGTTGGAATCGATCGCATCGATCACCTGTGTCTCGGCCGGAATGCCAAACGCCATGATCAGCTTGAGCTCATACTTGTCGTTATCGAGCCCCATGGCATCGATCGCGTGGGGCGTAAAGGCCTTGAACATGCAGGCTGCCACCTCGGGCGTGGCGCTGCGGGCGGCGAGCATCATCGTCTGCGCGGTAATGCCCGTGTCGACATCGGTAATGGGAGCGGCGGGCTTGCCCGGAACGGCGCGCTCAGCAAGAATCGCGATGTAGCCGGTCGGGCGCTCGCCCTCATCGGGACCCGGCCAATCCTTGAGCGCACCGGCCCATGCAAGCTCGTCAAATACACGCGCGCAGTCCTCTGCACCGCTCACCACGTGAAAGCGCAGACGCTGAGCATTGGCGCCGCAGGGAGCCAGGTGCGCCAGTTCCGCCAGCTCGAGCAAAAACTCGCGCGGCACGCGCATAGACTCGTCAAAGCGACGGCACGTACGGGCACGACGGACCAGCGCATCAAACGCTTCCAGACCGAGCTTTTCGCAACCTTGCTTTGCCATCGATTCGACACTCGACGGTGCCTCGGGAACTGCTTCGTTCATAGGGACCCCCAATACAAGCCAATTGTCCTTAGGAAAATCTAACCTAAAACGTAGGCAATAACGAACAGGGCTGCAATGTTCTACACCTGTTGAATAGAAAACCGCGACGTGGGGAACAACGGAAACAATTCGGGACCTTTGGGTTACGTTTCGCCCTCCCCGACCCATACGCCAGCGCCTTTAAGCGATACTGGTTGTAACGATCAAGGCTTACGCCGCACGGAAAGGAGACGTTATGGGTATCTTTAGGAACGATGACCAAAAATCGAGCCAGTTTGGATTTGACGAGAAAAGTATGGCGGGCAAAGCCGTCAAGGCCGTGCGCTGGATCTACGCCATCACGGGCGTCGTGGCGCTCATTGCTGGCATCGCGCTGCTTTTTGCACCCGCCAAGTCCCTCGTCTTTTTGACGACCGTCCTGGGTTTTTACTTTGTAATCACCGCTGCCATCAGGCTGTTCACTGCCATTTTTGAGCCGCTGCTGCCCACTGGCTGGCGCGTGACGAGCATCATCTCCAACCTACTCATTATCCTGGGCGGCGTCATAATCCTGCGCAACCAGGCCTTCTCGACCGCGACACTCACCACGATGGTGGTTATCGTGGCCGGCTTTGGCTGGATTGTCGAAGGTGTCATGTCCATTCTGGAGTCCGAGCTTTCGTCCAACCGCGCCCTTGCCATCCTGAGCGGTGCACTCTCCATCATCGCCGGCATGTTCGTGTTTATCTATCCGCTGTGGTCGGCCAAGATGCTTGCCATCTTTAGTGGCGCCGCGCTGCTGGTGTTTGGCGTAACGCTCATTGTTCGCGCCATTCAATTTGGCAAACTGGTGCACTAGATGCCGCGAACGCTCTTTATTGATGCCGACGCCTGCCCGGTCACGCGCGAGTCGATTGACTGCGCGCGGCGGGCGGGCGTCGCCGTTGTTATCGCCGGCAATAGCACGCAAAACCTGGAACGACACATTCGCCGCGACGACCCGCGCGATGCCGAGCACGCGCGACGCGGCTTTTGGGTCACGACGCTCGACGTGAGCGTGGGCGCCGACAGCGCCGACTTTGCCATTGTCGAACGCCTGCAGGCGGGCGACGTGGTCGTGACGCAGGACATTGGCTTGGCGAGCATGGTGCTCGGGCGCGATGCCGCCGCCATCGGTGTGCGCGGGCGCGTGTACGACAAGGCGACTATCGACATGCAGCTGTTTATTCGCCATGAGGAAAAGAAGGTACGCCGCGCCGGCGGACGCACTCGCGGTCCGGCAGCATTTACCAGCGAAGACCGCGCCCGCTTTAAACGCAACCTCACCGAGTTGCTGCACTAACCAAGGTAGATTTTTGAGACATGCCTAAAATCTACCTTTTTGTTTTGAGCGGTGTGAGCGCTCGGAATCCATGGCTCAACAAAAAACGGGCTTCAAAATGCCATGCGTCGCCGCATTGCGCAGGCGCTGAGCATGGCTATTTGAAGCCCATTTTTTAGGCCTACTTAGAGGCCAACGGCGGAGAGGATGAGGCCCCAGCCAGCGCCGATGACGTACATCATGATCAGGAACACGGCATTTTCGCGGGCGCTGCGGTTGGTGCGGAACAGCACCAGATAACCCACGCCGGCGGAAATGAGCGTGCCGGCGAGCATCGGCGCCAGTTGCAGCGCGCCTTCCAGATACAGCTGTGTAATGACCACGCTCGCCGAGCAATTGGGAATCAGCCCGACAAGCGCCGAACCCAGGACAGCGAGTGTCTCGTTGCCGCGCAGGAACTGCTCGATCGCGGACTCGCCGAACGTCTCGAGCACGGCGACCAGAATCAGCGTCACCAGAAAAATGAATACCGAGACCTGCACGGTGTGCGAGATCGCACTGCGGATGATCGACAGGACAGGCGTCCCTTCGTGGGAGTGAGAGTGACCGTGACCATCATGGTGTTCATGTTCGCCCTCATGACCGTGATCGTGGCCATGTCCGTGTTCGTGCTCGTCCTCGTCTTCATCACAACCGCAATGGTCGCGCTCGCACAGCTCGTGGATGTGGTCGGCGCTCACGCCTGCCTCGGCCACCTCGTCGATGATGTCACCGCCGCTGTGGTCGTCGTGCGCGCAGTTCACGTGGGCCGGGTTGGCCGCGGTTCCCAGCACGGTACGGCGAATCGCCGCGTGCGCGCGGGCGTTACGGCGCAGGCCGCGAATGGCAGCGTCCACGATAAAACCCGTGACCAGTGCGATCAGCGCTTTCGAAGCCAAAAGCATCGCCATAGTCTGCACGGGAACCTGCTCGGCAAGCAACAGCGGCAGCATCTCATCGGAGGTCGAAAGGAACACCGCCACCAACGTGCCCAAGGTCACGACACGGCCGGCGTACAGCGTTGCTGCCATGGCCGAAAATCCGCACTGCGGCACCATGCCCAGCAGCGAGCCAACCACGGGACCCGCAGCGCCGGCGCGCTTGATAGCGCCGTTGACGCGGTCGCCCGCAACGTGCTCAAGTGTCTCGAGAGCAAGATACGTCACCAACAAAAACGGCACCAGCGACAGCGTGTCCTTGCCGGCGTCGAGCAGAATATCAATCAGTAAATCCATGACGGATGGAACCTTTCGTGTCTTTCGGCAGCATTGTAAAAGTCCTAGCGGTCAACTAGGGTATTGTAGTTGTCCCGGGCGCGGTGCCAATAGTTGCCTATGGTAAACTATCATCTCGCCATAACTCAGTAGCCTCGAGCCGCACAACGCGGCCCGTCCAAGGAGTAGCATATGAACGTATCGCAAGCACTCGAATACGAGCGCCAGCCGTTTATCCCCATGTTTATCTACGGCGACCACGGCGCCATGGAGTCCGAGCGCCAGAAGGGCGAGGAGGCCCTCAAGGTGCTCGAGACCGAGTACTTTACCGCCGAGGGCGACCCCGGCTTCGACTTTGCCACCGTGCGCGACCTGGCCGACCGCAACCGCGACCTGTGCGACCAGATTGGCGAGGCGCGTCTGCGCAACGTGACGCCCGCGACGCTCTCGCGCGGCCTGTCCGATGCCGACACCTGCGCCGCCATCGGCAAGATGCAAAAGCGCACCGCCGCGTCCGTTATGCGCGAAATCCGCGGCGACCGCGACGCGCTCGGCGTGGCCTACGCCCGCAAGCCCATCCAGGGCACCGTGCTCGGTATCGACATCGAGACCACCGGCCGTGCACCCGAGCGCGGCTATATCATCAACGTGGGCTGGGAGATCATGGAGCTCACCAGCGACGCCGTCCCGCATGACGCCGAGGCACACTACTGCGGCCTGCCCGACATCTACCGCGGCGAGGATGTGCCGCTGTCGAATATCCACCACATTACCTGGGACGACATCGACGGCAAAACGCCCTTCCGCGAGAACAAGGAGCTGCAAAAGCAGCTGCTCAAGCTTATGAAGAAGTACCCGTACATGGCACACAACGCCGCCTTTGAGGACAGCTGGTTCAAGATCCACCTGGACGGCTACGCCGAGGCACGCCGCGCCGGCAAGATCATCGTCATCGACTCGCGCCAGATCTGCCGCAGCCTGGACGCCGACGTGCGCTCGCTCCCCCGCGAGTCCGCCCCAGCCGCGCTCGAGAACTGGGCGCGCCGCCGTGGAACCCTCGCCGCCGACGCCAACGAGCAGCATCTGGGTCTGGATGACACCGACCTCATGCTCCGCACGGTACAGGCCGAGTTCAACCTCAAGAACCTGTTTGCGAAATAACCGATCCATCTGCGGGAGCGCCTGCCAGGCACAGTGCAATCCGTCTGGGCACACCGGCACGCAGTAAACTAGGGCGCAGTCTTATGGCTGCACCCTAGTTTTAATCAAAACGAGCAAATACGCATGCTTCACATAGTCGGCAGGTTGGCCCACCTACTTTTTTCGAGTTGTTCGGCCAGCTGAACCACTAGTCGAGGCCCCTTGAACCGCAATCGAGCGCTATAGTCGCCCCAATTTCGCAACCAAGCCCTATAAATCTACCTGAATCAATTCGAATAGGACGTTGCGATCGCACCATTCGTATAGGATAAGGCCGAATAACTCAAATTATGTTGGTGAGGCATCTGAGCGGTCGGCAAAAACGCTTAGAAGCTACGAATCCGCAACTAAAGTTCACCAAAATGGGGCAGCCGACAGAAACCTCCCCAGCCGAAGCTGCCCCCCTCAATACGACAGCTCAAAAACCCACCGTTCGCAGAAGATAAGCCGCGCCCCAATACCGTTGCCCGAAGTTTCGAGCGTATATGGCGTCCGCTATGCCATCATGCGCGTATGGGAATCGTTCTGTCACATACCACGGCACGCGCTGTATACCAAACAGTCAACTCGCTCGCAAGCCACGCGACCGATCCCATACCTATGGAAAAGATCAAGGTGTCTGCGCCGACCACGTCCAACCTGGAAGCGGCGCGAGCATGGCTCAACAGAAAGAATGTCGATTCTGAAAGCATCCATGTGCTGACGTTTTCCAATAATGCCAAAAGGCACCGCAAGGGCTGCATCTGCCACTGCACGCGCTATACGTTTGATGCAGAAAGCTACCTAGAACTCGAGCCGAACGTCTACATCGTCGATATCAAGCTGTGCGCGTTAGAAGCAGCAGCCGACCTCAACCTTTCGGAGCTCGTTGAGTATTACTTTGAAATCTGCGGCTCCTACGCGCTTGGAACGTCCGACGAAACTCAATATCGCGAGCGCCCAGCCCTAACCAGCGTTGAAGAGCTCAGAGCCTTCTTTTCAGAGGCATCGGGGTATCGTGGATCTAATAAAGCACTTAAGGCACTTTCTTATGTACGCGAAGGCTGTCGCTCCCCACTCGAAACGGCGTTTGTCATGATGCTGACAATGCCCAAGTCAATGGGTGGCTTAGCCATACGCGCTATCAAAACGGACTATCCGATCCCAGTCCCCAAAAGATACGCCGCCCTAACGCGACGGACGGTTTTCTACCTCGACGCGCTGCTCGAAAATTCGATGACCGATATCGAATACAACGGCTTTTACCACGACGAGCCCGAACAGCAATCAATTGACGAGGAACGCCGAAACACGCTGCGAAACATGGGATATGCCGTTATCACAGTTAGTCGTCATTCGTTTTTCAAGCAGTCCGCTTTTAGGCGGGTCATGGAAGCGATTCGCATTCGCGAGAAGGTATGGCCCGGTCGACTCCCGGATAACTTCGCCATCCTGCAAGAAACTCTTCGTCAATTTGTCTTGCGGCGCTACTTCGAATACGGTCGCCGCGTCCTGGAGACACTCAAAGAAGAAGAGGCCGCCAAGCGCGAAATTGCAAGCCAATATCCGCAAGCTGATGACCCGAGCATCAACGATGTGCCAGAACCCGACGACATGCAACACGTCGGGGCCCTTGCTGAGGAAATCAATGGGCCTTGGGAATGCGACATGTTCGCAAAAATCGATGAAAACCGCACGGAAGACGACACGATTATTGATCTAATTGAGAATTCGCTCTTCTAAAGGCGATCTCTGCGGATGTCCACCTACATTTTTCGACTTATTCGGCCACCGATGTGCCAGATTGGCTGCAGCAATGCTCAATATAACTTTAGATAAAACTGATTCTGCAGGAACTCCCGTAGAGGAAGAACTGATTCTCGCTGTATTTAACACGATAAAGTACAAATATGAACAGTCCTAATGCTTCTCAAGGTGGCTTTCTTAGCATGCTGGCCGAACATCTCGAAATATGTTGGCGAGCATTGCGTCGATGTCTCCCAACCCGCAGAAAATCGCAGAGGCGGCAAGCAGTCATCGAAATTAACGTAAATAGTATTGACATATGAACATGCGCTCATATAATCGGAAGTAAGTTATATGAGCGCATGTTCATATGAAAGGATGTTGCAATGAGCAGCCACGCTGATGAAACAAAGACTGGCATCGAGGCCACCGAGCCGATCGTCCCCACCACCTGCTCGCCCGAGGACCTTCCCGACGAGGAGCTGTTGTACGACCTGGCCGACCTGTTCAAGGTCTTCAGCGACACCACACGCATCAAGATCCTCTATGCCCTCATGGGCCGCGAGCTCTGCGTGGCTGACATCGCCGAAGCGACCGCAACCTCGCAGTCGGCAGTATCGCACCAGCTGCGCACGCTTAAGCAGTCGCACCTGGTCAAGTTCCGCCGCGACGGCCGCAACATTCTCTACTCGCTCGCCGACGATCACGTCTACACCATGCTTAACCAGGGCATGAGCCATATCTGCGAATAGCAATCAACCACGGTATCAGCGCGGCCGGCACCCAGACCGCTAACACAGGGAAAGGAACCCACCATGAAAAAGCAGTTCAAGCTCGACGAGATCGATTGCGCCAACTGCGCGCGTGAACTTCAGGACGAGCTGGCTAAGCTCGATGGCGTCAAGTCCGTTTCGGTCAACTTTATGACCCAGAAGCTGACGCTCGAGGCTGACGACGCCGAGTTCGACGAGGTCCTGGACCGCGTCGTTGAGTTCACCGCCGACGCCGAGCCGGACTGCGAAATCATTCTCTAACCCGCGCATACGTTGACCTGTAAGGCCGCGCTTGCCGCGGCCTTTGCTCGCGAAATTATATGAGCAAGTGTTCATACACTCAAATGGGAGGTTTGAATCATGGCAGCCGCCGATCCCAAAAAGAAAAAGAAGAAGCGCAAGAAGAAAGAGTCCCTTGAGCACAAGCGCAACCGCATCCTGGTAGCACTGGGCATTTTTGCCGTTGTTTATGCCCTCGACGAGCTCGGCGCCCTCACTATCGCATTTGGGGAGCCTGGCAACATCTACGCCAGCTTCGCGCTGTTCCTCGTGCCGTTTTTGATTGCCGGATACGACGTACTGCAAAAGGCATTCAATAACATCCGCCGCGGCAAGGCCTTCGACGAGAGTTTCCTTATGGCAGTCGCGACCATCGGCGCGTTTGCCATGGTGCTCTTCCCCGATACCGACCCGCACATGGCCGAAGGCGCCGCCGTCATGCTGTTCTACCAGGTCGGCGAGCTGTTCCAGGCATACGCTGTGGGCAAGAGCCGCAAGTCGATCAGTGCCATGATGGACATCGCGCCCGACTACGCTAACGTCGAGCAGACCGACGGCACGCTCGAGCAGGTCTTCCCCGATGACATCACCGTCGGCACCGTCATCGTCGTCAAGCCCGGCGAGCGCGTGCCTATCGACGGCATCATCGTCGAGGGCGAAACCCAGCTCGACACCGCCGCGCTCACGGGCGAGTCGGTCCCCCGCCCCGCCAAGTCCGGCGACGATATCATCAGCGGCTGCATCAACATGACGGGCCTCATCCGCGTGCGTACCACCAAGCCGTTTGGCGAGTCCACCGTTGCGCGCGTCCTGGAGCTCGTAGAGAATGCCAGCGAAAAGAAGGCGCACACCGAGAACTTCATCACGCGCTTTGCCCGCGTCTACACGCCCGCCGTCACCGGCGCGGCCGCGGTGCTCGCGCTTGGCGGCGGCCTGGTGACTGGCGCTTGGTCCGACTGGATCCTGCGCGGCCTGACCTTCCTGGTCGTCAGTTGCCCGTGCGCGCTCGTGATCAGCGTGCCACTGAGCTTCTTTGGCGGCATTGGCGGCGCGTCCAAGCTGGGCGTTCTCATCAAGGGTTCTAACTACCTCGAGGCGCTCGCCGACGTGGACACCGTCGTCTTTGACAAGACGGGCACCCTCACCAACGGCACGTTCTCGGTGGTCGCGGTGCACCCCGAGGCAGGCTATACCGAGCAATCGTTGCTTGAAGTCGCAGCCCTCGCCGAGTCATTCTCCGACCACCCCATCGCGCAGTCGGTACGCAACGCCTTCCAGGGCGAGGTCGACCCCAAGCGCGTGAGCGACTCCGCCAACGACGCGGGCCATGGCGTGACAGCGACCATCGATGGCAAGCACGTCGTCGTCGGCAACGCCAAGATGCTTGCTGCGGCCGGTATCGACGCTCCCAATTGCGAGGTCGTCGGTACCATCCTCCACGTGCTCGTGGACGGTGCGTATGCCGGCCACATCGTGATTGCAGACACCGTTAAGGCCGATGCCGAGCAGACGATCCACGACCTGCACGCCGCCGGCGTCAAGCGCACCGTCATGCTCACGGGTGACCGCGAGGAAGTGGCTGCGTCCGTAGCCGAACAGTTGGGTCTCGACGAGTTCCATGCGCAGCTGCTGCCGGGCGACAAAGTCGAGCGTGTTGAAGCGCTGCTCGCGGCCGAAAGCGGCAAGGGCAAGCTCGCTTTTGTGGGCGACGGCATCAATGATGCGCCCGTGCTTACGCGCGCCGATGTGGGCATTGCCATGGGCGCCATGGGGTCCGACGCCGCGATTGAGGCCGCCGACGTGGTGCTCATGGATGACAAACCGTCCAACATCTCCCGTGCGATCCGCGTAGCACGCAAGACCATGGCGATTGTTTGGCAGAACATCATCTTTGCGCTGGGTATTAAGCTGCTGATTTTGGTGCTGGCAGCGCTGGGCATCGCCAACATGTGGCTTGCCGTCTTTGGCGACGTGGGCGTGGCGATCATCGCCATCCTGAACGCCATGCGCGCGATGGGTGTCAAGAACCTGTAGCGCCTGTGGTCCCTCCGGCCGGGACCGGGCTTGGTTTTGAAAACGTCCTCGACCAATGAAACGCCCCCGTTCTGCTCCTTCGGAGCTACGAACGGGGGCGTTTCTGGTCTGCGG
>OODU01000438.1_pt1 | contig 47904 bp, 41 predicted proteins | sample 1671171 | NCBI WGS metagenome assembly OODU01 (sample SAMN06348129, study PRJEB24527) | human gut metagenome | biome: human gut; feature: ankylosing spondylitis patient; material: feces | host: Homo sapiens | place: China | collected 2015-10
GATTTCCTCGGCGCGCAGCACCGCGGCGGCGGTCAGAATATCGTCAAGCTCGTCGCGCGTCTGTCCCTTGTGCGGCTCGGCATACAGACCGCACCGGATGTCCGCGGGATATCGGATGGGCGGCTCGGAGCAGGGAGGAAGTGTTCCGCTCAGCACGGCACGAAGCGTGTTTTTCAGCTCGTTCAGCCCCTTTTTTGACCGTGCAGCACAGGGTACGACCGGAATGCCGAGCTCACGCGAAAGCGCCGCGGTGTCGATGCGGATATGCTTCTTCCGTGCCTCATCCATCAGATTCAGGCAAAGAACGGCGTGCGGCTGCACCTCGAGCACCTGTAGGACCAGAACAAGACTGCGCTGGAGGCAGGCGGCGTCTGCGACAAGAATGACGGCCTGTGCACCGCCGCAGGTCAGGAATTCGCGTGCGAGCGCTTCCTCCTGCGAACGCGCGTGCAGCGAATAAGTACCCGGAAGGTCGATGAGCGTGATATTTTCGCCTGTGATGCGTCCCTCCGCGAGCGAGACCGTCTTTCCGCTCCAGTTGCCCGTGTGCTGTCGTCCGCCGGTCAGCGCGTTGAAGACCGTGGACTTTCCGACGTTTGGATTGCCCATCAGCGCGACCGCAGAGCCTGCATTCTTCATGGCAACACCTCGATGCGCTCTGCATCGTTCCGCCGCAGGGCAATGACCGTGCCGCGGACAAGGTATGCGGCAGCCGCACCGCCCGACACGCGGTGCAGGCAGATAATGCGCGTCCCGGCAATAAAACCCAGCGCACGCAGCCTTCGCCGCATGCCGCCTGAGAGGCGGAGCGCGGAGATGCGTGCCGAGCGGTTTTCGGGGAGCTGCGCCAGCGTGAGAACAGTATTTTGTTCCATAGAATCAGTCCAGTATTGTAGATTTGACCGTCGGGGCGGTCATTTCAGTCTATGCGAAAGCATGATCAGCGGTTACAGCAGAGAACACCAACGGCACGCCGGGGGCGTGCCTTAGAGACTGTCGATAAAGTTTATTTTCATGCAGGAACGGCAGCCGCGCGGCAGCGCGCATGAAAAAGCGTTTGCGTAGCAAATGCACGAAAACCGGGGGCGTGTACCTCGGTTTTCGTACTCTAAGAGGGAGAAAGTTTCCGTATGGGAACTTTCGGACGTCCGTGTTTTGCGAAGTCAAAACACAGATTGTCGGAAAAACGAAGTTTTTCGACAGTCTCGGACCGGAGTCGCAAGACTCCGGTCTTTTTTACATGATTTTTCCACCCAAATGAAACATAAGTGTAACATTTCTCCGCCTTGTGTCATATTTGTTACACTTGCCCCGGTTTCCTTGTGTGAAGGGATACAAGGCGGTATAATTTTAACTGGACAACTGCTGAAATAAAATCAGTATCAGCTTCCGCGCGACAGCGCGCATAAAATACAAGCCGCGCAGCGGCTTGATAAAAACCGGGAGCATGTATCACGGTTTTTATACTGTTTCACCTTTCCACGTAGGGCGGGGTGCCCTCACCCCGCCGCCGCATGGGAACTTTCGGACGTCCGTGTTTTGCGAAGTCAAAACACAGACCCGCGGCAAAACGTTAGTTTTGCGACAGGCTTACAAGGATGGAAAATGCTATGATGAAAAAACTTTTCTGCACCGTTTTTGCGGTGTTTGCCGTCATGACGGCGGCGGGCGCTGTGGGAAATATCTTCCCGGCGAGCCGCACGGATATTGACGGCGTGACCCGTTCGGGTTATCTCGATGAGGACGGACGCACGGTTCTGTCGTTCTCTTATGCTACGGCGGGCGATTTCGCGCCCTGCGGACTCGCGGCGGTCGAGGACGACAAGTGGCAGACAGCGGTCATCGACCGTGAGGGCAAGCTCGTCATCGACTACACCGAGTCGCCGGTTTCGGTCGATTTCTCGGACGACATGGTGGCCTACCGCTACGCCGATCACAGCGTCTACTACACGCTCTCCGGCACGAAAATCGGCTCGTATCCGGGCGCGGAGGGCTTTTTTGAGGACGGTCTGCTGCTGTGCAGGGACGCCTCGACCGGCCTTTACTCCTTCGTCAAGCAGGACGGCACGGCGGCGTTTTCCGCGTCCTTTGCCGCAGCCGGCGCGTTTTCGGACGGCCTTGCGCTCGTGCGCAGTGCGGACAGCGGCTATCTCGTGCTCGACACGGAGGGCAAAACCGTTGCGGCGCTGGAGGCCGGCGCGGACCCCGCGTACTATACGGTCTACGGCGGCGATACGGTCGTGATGACGAACGGCACCAACTACGCGCTCTATTCGATTTCAAAGGGCGCGTACCTGACGGATTTTCTCTATAACGTCGTGTCCGAGTTCCATGACGGCGCGGCCATGGTGCGCCAGATCAACCGCTGGGGCATCATCGACACGAAAGCCAAGCTGCTGACCAATCCGACCTATTACTACCTCAGCTACATGGGCGAGGGCCTGTACGCCGCGCGAAGCGAGGACGGCTCGGTCGCGGCGGTGGACGCAAGCGGCAACATCGCCTACCGCACGCTCACCTATATCGGCGGCTTCAACGAGCTGCGCTACGGCCTGTCGTGGCACGGCATGGCGGACGGCAGCCTGATTTTCTTCAAGAAGAACGGCGGCTACTTCGCAAGCCTCAAAAACGCTGAAAATCCGACGCTTCTGAGCGAAAACGTCGTCCGCGTCACGCAGGACGGCACCATCAAGTACATCAATCTCTCGACCGGCACGACCCTGCTTTCGCAGGCGACCTCGTTCGACCTCGGCAGCGGCATCACCGCGAAAACCGTGCACTACGAGAAGTTCATGGGCTATCAGTCGGACGGCACCGAGCACGGCTGGAACGTCGATTTCCCGGAAATCAGCGGCCTTGCGGACGCAGAGGTGCAGAAAACCATCAACGCCGACATCCGCGCGTTCTTCCTCAAGGGCCCGTCCGTCACGGCGGAATACGAGGCGCTCGAGGGCACCTACGGCGCGTCTGTCGAGGGTTCGGTGCTCGTTGTCTGGGCGAACTGCGTCAGCGGACGCGGCATGGGCGCGGCGGTCTGGAACAACAGCCTTGCCTTCGATATGAACACAGGAAAACAGTACCGCCTGACCGACCTGCTGACGGGCGACTATATCGAAACGGTAAAGAAGCTGCTCCCAGCGGAGCACGAGGTCTATCTGTACAGCTTCCCGCGCATCAGCGCCAAGGGCGTTACCTATTACTATAACGAATACGAGAGCGCAACGCGCCGCGCGTATACCGAAAGCTATCTGCTGACCTACGAGGCGCTCGGCGCTGCGGTCGACCGCAAGAGCGCGTGCTATGCGGCGCTGCTGACGCCGTACACCCGTCCGGCTGCGGCGGCAAAGATCACGTTTTCGGACGTTCCCGCGTCCTACTGGGCGGCGGAATATATCGAGCAGGCGGCATCGGACGGCCTGATGACCGGCTCGCAGGGCGAGTTCCGCCCCGAGGCGACCATCACCGAGGCTGAGGTCTGCATGACGCTCGCACGCCGCGAGGGTCTGGATACCGCCTCGAACAGCACGGTCTGGTACGCGGGCGCGATGTCCTCCGCAGAGAACGCCGGTCTGCTCGACGGAGTGACCGCCGCTCCCGAAAAGGCGATGACCCGTGCCGACACCATGCAGGTGTTCGCGAACGTGCTCGTGCGTGGCGGCGCAGCGCTTCCCGATGAGCAGCAGACCGCCGACACCCTGAAAAACGTAAAAGACGCGGCCTCCATCCCGGCGGATCGCCGTGCGGCTGTGGCGCTCTGCATGGAGCGCGGCCTGATCTCCGGCTACGAGGACGGCACCATCCGTCCGCAGCAGACCATCACCCGCGCGGCCTTCGCCAAGCTGATGGTGACGGCGGAATTTTAAGGAGACTGTCGCAAAACTAACGTTTTGCCGCGGGTCCGTGTTCTGACAGCGCACGGCGCCGCAGAACACGGACGTCCGAAAGTTCCCATGCGGAAACTTTCTCCCTCTATAAGTATAAAAACCGTGATACATGCTCCCGGTTTTTATGATTTTGCGTTGCAAAATCTATTTCATGCGCGCTTGACGCGCGAAACACTGCGTTCTCGAAAAAAATAACTTTATCGACAGACTGAGACTTTGCTTTCCCGGTTCCCGAAAAAAACGGAGCCGGGAAATTTTTTTGAACCGAAATCCTCCTCGCGGCTCTTATATACAGATGCATCGAAAGCAGGCCGCGCACCTGCAAGGAAAGGACAGGATAAGATGACAGACAGTGAACTCGTCCGGCGGATGCAGCAGGGCGATATGCAGGCGTTCGACGTGCTTTACGAGCGCTACCGGGACGATGCGTACCGGCTCGCCTGCCTCATCACCGGCAGCCGGACGGACGGCGAGGACCTCGCGCAGGAGGCGTTCGTCACCTGCGTGCAGTCGATCCGCTCGCTGAAAGACGGGTCGAAATTCCGCCCGTGGCTGCTGCGGACGCTCTCGCGGTCGGCGTGGAAATACTGCCGCAAGGCGAAGCGTGAAACGCCCGTCAGCGAGTTTTTCGAGGGGGAAACCGGAGAAAGCGCGCTTTCCGCCGTGCTCCGGACCGACGAGCAGCGCCGGCTGTACGCCGCGCTCGACACGCTCGACGAAAAACGCCGCGTGACGGTCGTGCTCTACTACTTTGACGACCGCTCCGTAAAAGAAATCGCACAGGCGACCGGCGTGACCGAAGGCACGGTCAAGAGCCGCCTGTTTTCCGCCCGCCGCCATCTGCGGCAGGCGCTGACCGACCGGGAAAGCAGACCAAAGGAGGTCGCATCACATGAATAAGACGGAATTTGACGAAAAGATGAAGAATATGCTGCATGAGTGCGCAGATGACCTGCACGCGCCGGACACGATGAAAACGCGCGTTGACTTTGCGCTGAGGAGCGCACAGGTAAAGCCGCGCCATCGCTGGGGCAAGCGTATCGCCGTTCTCGCGGCGGTCGCCGCTATCGCCGTCACGGGCGCGTTCGCCGCAGGCGGTCTCGGCAGCATCACGAGCCATTCGTGGGCAAATCAGCGCATGAGCCTTGCGCAGACGCAGGAGCACATGGACCAGGCGGGCGTAGAATTTACTCTGCCCGAGAGCATCGGCGGCTTTACGTTCTCCCACGGCTATGATGCGGATACGCTCGCGGAAAGCGCCGCCGGTGAGCGCGAACAGGTCAAGGAGGTCAACGCCGAGTACGAAAAGGACGGCGTAACGCTGAATTTCAGCGCACACAAGGTGTATACCGTGTTCTCCGACGAGGAGAGCAGCGACCCGGAGCCGGACGAGGTGCAGGAGGTAAACGGCGTGACGCTTTCCTTCCGGGACTCGCATTACCGCTTCGTTCCGCCCGACTACGAGCCGAGCGACGAGGAAAAGAAACTGGAGCGCCGCGGCGAGCTGACCATCAGCTATGGCTCGGATGAGGTCGAGGACAGGCAGTTCCAGTCGGTAATCTGGGAGAAGGACGGCATGAGCTACATCCTGTACGGCTTTGATACCGGCCTTGACAGCGAAGAAATGCTGTCGATGGCGGCGGAACTCGTGAAATAAAGTTTCCCGGCGGCTCATGATTACGGCGGGGTGGGGTCACCCCGCCCTACGGAATAAGAGGCTTGGACAAACGAAAAGCGTTCCCGTGAGAGAAAATCTCAAGCGGGAACGCTTTTTTTCGGGAAATACAGCCGTCACAAGTGTTCATTTCCTCCCTGCGCGCTTCGGCACGGCTCGCGGCGGCGTCGTGATACAATAGGCATCCGCCGCAGACAAAGCACGCTGCGGCAATTCAAGGCAAACGGAGGAACCGGACACGATTACATTGACAGAGAAACGGCACAGAACGGGTGAAAACAGCGGGGAAAACGCGGAAAAGACGGCCGTCCGGGTCGCGCGGCGCTGTGTCAGCCTGCGGCAGGGAGGCGAGGCGGCGCTCTGCGTCCTCGATACCGGCGACGCGCCCGAGCGGGAGCGCGACAGCCTGACGAGCGTAGGGGAGGGCATGGTGCTCGACAGCGAGGCGGTGCGGCTCGGGGAGCACGGCACGGTGCACGAGCTGGCGGAGGGCGAGCTGTTCCGCTGGGCCTATATACGCGGCTTTGACGAGCTGCGCTTTACGCACCCGATCGCGCTCAGCGCCGGGCAATGCATGGTGCACCTGCGGCTGACCAACGCGCGGGTCGGCATGGAGCAGATTGTTTTCTATACCGCGCTCGGAGGCGGTCTGGCGCGCGTGGACAGGCTGTGGCGCACCTTCGCAGGAAAGGAGGAACGCTCGCAGTCCTTTGACGCCGCCGCCGCGGCGCTGATGGCAGCGGGGTGAGGGAAAGTCGTGCGCAAGCACGCATAAAATACAGTTTGCGGCGCAAATTGATAAAAACCGGGGACATGCGCCTCGGTTTTTATACTTATAGAGGGAGAAAGTTTCCGAATGGGAACTTTCGGACGTCCGTGTTTTGCGAAGTCAAAACACATCTTGTCGGAAAAACGTCAGTTTTTCGACAGATAAAGCAAAAACCCCTCCGATTTCTCGGAAGGGTCAATGGAGCTTGCGGCCGGACTCGAACCGGCGACCTGCGCATTACGAATGCGCTGCTCTACCAACTGAGCCACGCAAGCATGCCATATAGTGAGAAGTGGCCTTCTCGTTCACAGCTTTTTCAGTATAACATGGTTTTGAAAATTCGTCAAGATTTTTTTGAAAATTTCTCTTGACTTTTCGTTTCGATTCGTTATAATGGTATAGTATCCTTGCTCACATCAAAGGGTGTGGGCCAAAAGTCCAAAAGGAGGTGCTAAGAATATGGCAAAGATTTCTGGCAAGTACGAGACGATCTTCATTGTCAACCCGTCTCTGGAAGAGGCAGCAGCTACCGCTGTTGTGGACAAGTTCAAGTCTCTCGTCGAGGCAAACGGCACGAACGTAGAGGTCGAGGATTGGGGCAAGCGCCGTCTGGCGTACCCGATCGAGGATCAGACGGAGGGTGTTTACACTCTGGTCCGTTTTGAGTCCAAGCCCGAGTTCCCGGCTGAGCTGGACCGTATCTACAAGATTACGGACGGCGTTATGCGTTCTATCATCGTCAGCCTGGACGACTAAGGCGGTGAACTGAAAAATGCTCAATAAGGCTATTCTGATGGGTCGTTTGACCCGTGATCCCGAACTGCGCCATACCCAGTCCAACATGGCTGTGTGCTCGTTCTCCCTCGCGATCGACCGCGACCGCAAAGGCCCGAACGGCGAACGCCAGACCGACTTCATCGACTGTGTCGCTTGGGGCCGTCAGGCAGAGTTCGTTGCACAGTGGTTTAACAAGGGTGCTATGGCGATCGTAGTCGGCCGTGTACAGTCCCGCCGCTGGCAGGACCAGAACGGCAACAACCGCACCGCAATCGAAGTAAATTGCGATGAGGTCTCCTTCGGTGAAACCAAGAAGTCCCGTGACGCCTACAATGCAGGCAATCAGGGCGGCTTTACCGGCGGCAGCAGCTACGATAACGGTTCGCAGATGCGGCCCGAGCCTGCCGCGTCGCAGGTTGCTCCCGCGTTCGATCTCCCCGCTGGTGAGTCGGATTTTGCGGAGCTTGCTGACGATGACGGCGATGTCCCATTCTAATCTGAAGGAGGTTACGTGACAATGGAAGAAACCAAGAAGGAATTTACTCCCCGTCCGGAGCGTGCAGAGCGCCCGCAGCGCGGCCGTCGCCGTCGCAAGGTTTGCGCATTCTGCGTAGATAAGGTTGCACACGTTGACTTTAAGGACGCCGGCAAGCTGAAGAAGTACATGTCTGAGCGCGGCAAGATCCTGCCCCGCCGCATGACCGGCACCTGTGCAGCTCATCAGCGTCAGCTGACCGAGGCTATCAAGCGTGCACGTCACATCGCTCTTCTGCCGTACACCGCAGAGTAAGCGATCATTCGTTTTTAATTGTTTATTTAAGGATACGCAGAGTCCTGCTTTCTTCGGAGAGCAGGGCTTTTTTGCGCCCCGAAGCAAAGTGTTACACCTGCGTTACAGTTGCACCCATCCGCTACCCAGACGCCACAACCTGTGGTATAATCATATAGCCGAAGAAAATACATCTTCGCCAATTTCCCTCGAAAGGAGCTACACACGATGAACTTCAAAAAGGTTCTTTCATTTTTTCTGACCGGCGCGACCGCGCTGTCCATGACGACGGCGGCGTTCGCTTCGGATGATACGGTGATCATGCTCCCGGCCGATGTGGCGTCGCAGGACTGGTACGCCCCGGCGGTGCGCTATGTGATGGAATATGACCTGATGGACGTCGGCCGCCCGGAGAACGGCGCACCCGTTTTCGAGCCGTCGCGCACGGTTTCCCGTCAGGAGGTCGCGGACGCGATTTACCGCGCCGCCTGCCGCCTGAGCGAGAAATTCGCCGCTGAGCCGAGCCAGAGCGGCATTTCCGGCATGGCGGATTACGCCGAAATCGGTCAGGATTACTACAATGCGATGGCGTTTTGCTACGAAAACGGCATCATGACCGGCTCGGGCAAAAAGCTGAACCCCGGCGCCGCTATCACCCGGCAGGAGTTCGCAGCCGTCCTTCAGCGCACGATGAAGCTGTTCGCGGAGAACGGCCTTGCCGAAATCGTCCCCGGCGACGGCATGGCGGTCTATGAGTTCAGCGACAGCCGCAGCATCCAGGACTGGGCCATCTCGTCGGTTTCGTTCTGCATCAAGAACCACCTTATGCAGGGCAACGACGACAATACCTTCAGCCCCACCGGCAACGTCAGCCGTGCCCAGCTCGCACAGACCCTCAATAATATCTCCACCGCAGCAAAAAAGTAAAAACGAAACAAAAATCATGGCGACACCTGAAACCCCGGGTGCCGCCATTTTTTTTGTATAAAAACAAGTGCTTCCGCAACGATTTACCCGGCCCTACGGGAGCAGTCCGGAAAAATCGAGCACATCGTTCCCAATCTATTCAACCTATCTGACCTGCACCCGCTGCCGCGCACTGTCATGCGCGGAAACCGAGCGCGAAGCCAACCCCAAACGGCGTCGAAGAGCCTTCGATGATAACGCGGTTTTAATTGCGTCCCCCGCACCTTAGCCGCGCGACCGAAGGGAGTCGCGGCCAAAGGAAAGTTGGGGAGTCGCAAGAGGGGACAGGAAACCTTGGTGTCCTGTCCCCTTTTGCCCCCTGCCGCCGGGCGGCGGCAATGCCCGCCCTCCGAGGGCGAAACTCCCCCGTCCCCGGGATTGGGGCCATCTCTCGCCTCCTGCGTCAGGCCGCAGAATCGGCGCACCGTTCCCGCTCTCCCTCGGAGGGAAAGTTATTTGTGGTACACATATTCCTTCCGGAAGGTTCTCGGCGACATACCGACCGCCTTGGAAAACTGCGCGTTGAAGTGGCTCGGATTGTCATATCCGACCTGCGCCGCGATGCGCGTCACCGGCAGGTCGGTCGTAATCAGCAGCGTCTGCGCTTCCCCGATGCGGCGGCGCAGCACATATTGCAGCGGCGAGTAGCCGGTCACATCCTTGCATACGTGCGCCAGATAGTACGGACTGACGTGCAGTGCGTCCGCCATGCTCTGGAGCGAAAAATCCTCGGAAAAATGGCTGTCGATGTAGTCCTTGATGCGCTGCGCGAACACGTTTCCGCCCCGGTTGCCGTCCTGCGCCGCAGCGGCGAGAAACTGCTGCACAAGCGTCAGCAGCGCCATCAGCAGATGATGCGCCCCATCGTCGTTTCCCGCGGTCAGCTCGCCGTACAGCACATCGTACAGCCGCTCCAGCCGCACGGTCTGCTCCTCGGTCAGCGGACAGACCGGCGACGCCTCGTCAGGGATAAGCGCGTTCTCGCGCAGTCCGGGTACGTTCAGTCCGCCGAGCGCCAGACTGAAGGACGCGACCGGCCGGTCCGGTCCGGACGGCTCATCGTGCACCACACGGCTGTTGTAGATGAACAGGTCGCCCCGCCGCGCGTCATACGGCATTCCGCCGACAAAATACCGGCTCTCGCCGCCCCGCACCAGTACGATCTCCACCAGATCATCATGCGCGTGCATGACGCGCGGATGCGCCGAAGCCTCAGCGTCCGTCCGGCTGACCGAAAACAGGCGCGGCGCACGGGTCAGCCCGAACGGCGGCTCATACTCCTTTTTCACAAAGCACTGTATCATGGGTTTTTCGTCCTTTTCGTACTCGTATTACTGCTATCGTAGCATATCGCGCCGCATTCCGCAAGGGACAGTGCCTCGCCGCCTGTCTGCCGCTTCCATACATTTCCTGATAAACTGCACAAAGAAAAACGCGCAGAACTGTGCACAAAGACAGAGCTCCTTGGGAGATTTTTATAAAACGCGCAAAATCCCCTTGCATTGACAGGCAAATATCGTATAATTTAGATAGAGGTTTCGGCACGCGGCGAGAGAGCGCCCGCCGAAGCAAATATCAGGAGAGGTGATAGACATGGATTTCATGACTGAATACAAGCACTGGCTGGAGAGCGGCGCGCTGAGCGCAGAGGAACACGCGGAACTTGAGTCGGTTGCAGATAATAACGAGGAGATCGAGAGCCGCTTCTATGCGCCGCTGTCGTTCGGCACCGCCGGCCTGCGCGGCGTTCTGGGCGTCGGCCTCAACCGCATGAACCGCTTTACCGTCGGTCAGGCCGCACAGGGCCTCGCAAAGCTCATCGTTTCGAACGGCCCGGATGCAATGGAGCGCGGCGTCGCCATCGCTTACGACTCCCGCCATTTCTCGCCCGAGTTCGCAAAGCAGTCCGCCTGCATCCTCGCCGCAAACGGCATCAAGGCGCTGCTGTTCGATGAACTGCGCCCAACCCCGGAGCTGTCCTTCGCAGTCCGTCACTACGGCTGCATCGCAGGCATCAATATCACCGCATCTCACAATCCGAAGGAATACAACGGCTACAAGGTCTACTGGGAGGACGGCGCACAGCTGCCCCCGGCTGAGGCCGACGTTGTCGCGAAGGAAATGGCCGCGACCGATATTTTCACCGGCGTTAAGACCATGGACTTCGATGAGGCCGTAGGGAGCGGCATGATCCGTATGCTCGGCAAGGACACCGACGAGGCGTACCTCGGCGAGGTCATCAAGGTTGCCGTCAACCCGGATTGCGTAAAGCAGGTTGCAGACGATTTCAAGCTCGTTTACACCCCGTTCCACGGCGCAGGCTATCGTCTGGTTCCGGAAATTCTCCGCCGCCTCGGCTACAAGCACATTATCTGCGAGCCGGAGCAGATGAAGATCGACGGCGATTTCCCGACCGTCAAGAACCCGAACCCGGAGTACAAGGAAGGCTTCTATCTGGCTATCGACCTCGCCAAGAAGAACGACGTTGACCTCATCATCGGCACCGACCCGGACGCAGACCGCACCGGCATCGTGCTCAAGGACAAGTCCGGCGAGTACGTCACCCTGTCGGGCAACCAGGTTGGCGTGCTGCTCACCGATTACATCATCACCGCGAAGAAGCTGACGAACACCATGCCGACGCATCCGGCGGTCCTCAAGTCCATCGTTACCACCGAAATGGCGCGTGCGGCGGCCGAGAAGAACGGCGTTGAGTGCTTCGAGACCTTCACCGGCTTCAAGTTCCTCGCCGAGAAGATCAAGCAGTTCGAAAAGGACGGCTCGCACGAGTACATCTTCGCGTTCGAGGAGTCCTACGGCTATCTGTGCGGTGACTACGCACGCGACAAGGACGCCGTCACCGCTTCCATGCTGATTGCCGAGATGGCGGCTTACTACCGCACGCAGGGCAAGACCCTCTATGACGCAATGGAGGAGATGTACGAGAAGTACGGCTACTACTGCGAGCAGACCATCTCGATCACCATGCCGGGCGTTTCCGGCCTTCAGCGCATGAAGGAGCTTATGCAGGAGCTGCGCGACAAGCCGCTGACCGTTGTCGGCCCGGACAAGGTGCTGTACACCCGCGATTACATGCCGGGTACCCGCACCTGCATGGCAGACGGCAAGGCTGAGGAAATCGAGCTTAAGGGCCAGAACGTTATGTACTACGAGCTGGAGGGCGGCACGACCTTTATCATTCGTCCGTCCGGCACCGAGCCGAAGGTCAAGGTCTACATCATGGCCAAGGGCGCAGATAAGGCGGAAGCTGCCGCAAAGGTAGACGTTCTCGCCGCTGCGGCAAAGGAAATCGTAAAGTAAGCGCCGCAGAAAAGTAAACACAAACACAAAGAGCGGCCCGGTGCAGGGGAAAATTCCTTTTGCACCGGGCCGCGGAATTTGCTTCGCAAATTCTTGCCCGCTTCCGCGTGCGGGACACGGGGATAGCGGTCGATTACGCTGTAATTATCTCATCCTCGCGGAGGATGACGCGGATGCCCCAGGGAGGGACGCTGTCCGGCCATGCCTCGCCCTCGAGCATGACGAAGGCGGCGTCGTACTTCGGAATTTGCTGCGCAAATTCTTGCCCGCTTCCGCGTGCGGGACACGGGGATAGCGGTCGATTACTCTGTAATTATCTCGTCCTCGCGGAGAATGACGCGGATGCCCCAGGGTGGGACGCTGTCCGGCCATGCCTCGCCTTCGAGCATGACGAAGGCGGCGTCGTACTTCGGGCGCTTTTTCGGGTAGAGGCCGAGACCGTCCGTGAAGTACAGCAGGCCGCGCAGCGAGTGGAACGCGCCCTCGGCAACCAGCCTGTCCACATGCTCGAAAACCGGACGGAAATCGGTCGCAGACTGGCCGATCAGCTCGAAATGCGCCATATAGTCGGCAAATTCCTTCGCATTGTGGATCATCTTATCCGAGCGCAGCCGGTCGTCGCACTGGAGAATGCGCAGGTTGATGCGGCAGAAAAAACTCGTGTTCTGCTGAAGCAGCTCGCAGGTTTTTTCGAGAAAGGCGCGGACAAGCTCGCCCGAGGTGGACATCGAGGTGTCGATGGCGATGACGAAATCCTCGATTTTCCGCGTTTCGCGTGTTTCGAGCGGCTCGATGAGCGGCATATTGCCGTAATGGCGCAGGCCGTAGGCGTAGTAGCCGTAGTCGAACGAGTCCGCGTCTACGGCGGTTTCCTCGCGCAGGGCAGAAAAACGGCGCAGAAACGCGCGGTAGTCGGTCGTGCGGCGCGCGGAGACGGCGAGCTGCTCGCGCACGGCCTCGCCGCCGGTCGCCTCGTTTGCGAAAACGGTTTCCATGGCGGTGCGGGTGCGCTCGGCCTGCTGCTGCCAGCGGCGGTCCTGACCGTCGTCGCTGTCCTCCGGCCAGAGCGTGTGCTCATCGACCGCAAAAACGCGCGTGAGCGTTGCGCAGTCGTAGGAATTGAGCCGTTCGTGGCGGAAATGGCGGTAGACCGCCTCGGCCGTCAGCACGGGCATCTGCTCGCGGAGCGAGCGGTAGAGGTTTTCACGGCGCACCGAGGGCTTGTCCGGCGCAAGGCAGCGGTAGTTCAGGCTGTCGAGCATACTCTCGACCGCAATATCGCACGCAAGCGACCACAAATCGCGGTCACGGCCGTGCATTTTGGACGGATGCCGCAGCAGACAGTGAAACACCGTGTGCATATAGGCGCGGTTGACGCTCGTGCGGCTGCGCTCGAAGTGCTGCGCGAGCCACGCGCCGCTGAAAAAGAGCGACTTCGCATCGGTTGCGAGCGAACTTGTGTCGAAGCCGTCCCGGACGGGAAGCGAAGCCAGCGCTCCATCGAGAAACGGCAGGTTCATATAAAGCTCGCTCCGCGCGGAAAACAGGATTTCGCGGCCGATTTCGGCCCATCTTGCGGACTGCATGGCGGTTTTCCCTCCTTAAAGGTCGTAGTTTTTCGCCCTGCCGCGTGTCGGCGCGGGGGCGTTCGCCGCAAGCAGAACGGTAAGCGCGGCGGTCTGACCGGCCTCGCGGGCGGCGTTGCAGGCGGCGTCCGTGTCAGCGGGGGAGAGTACCCCGAGCGACAGCAGGAAGTGCAGCGCGGTGCTGTCGCCTCTCTGCGCAAGCGTGCAGGCGAGCGGGCGGCCGTGCGCCCGGAGAACGGCGAGGTAGTCCTCGCGTGCGCTGTCCGAGAGCGCGAACGGCGCGGCAAGCCGGCGCACCGCGACTCGGGCCGCGACCGAAAAATCGTGCCGTTCGGCAAGCTCGGACAGGGCGCGGTCGTACTGGCGGAGGTTCAGCACCGCCCCGTCAAAGCACTGGCGGTAGCTGTACCCTGCGCCGTGAATGCGGCGCTGAAAGATGTGCGCCGGGCTTAAATCCTCAAGCTCCTCGGTGTACGCCGGGAACAGCAGCGGTGTTGCCTCGCCGTTTTGCTCAAAGCGGACGTCCAGCTCGGCGGCGGTTTCACCGAGGATTTTCGGCAGACAGGTCGCGCTGCCGGGCGAAGCGAGCAGGGTCACGCGGCGCAGACTGCGGCAGTTCATCAGCGAGCCGCCGTCAAACGCCGAAACGCTTTTTGTCATGGTCAGCTCCTCGAGGGCACGGCAGTTGTAGAACGCATAGCTTCCGACCGTTTTCAGCTGACGCGGGAGCGTTACCGCACGGATGCTGTCCGCCTGATGGACGGGGAGAGCGCCGCCGCAGGTGACGCGGACGGAAAACGTCTTTTCGCCCGCAAGGTCGGGGGCGCGGCCGGAGAGCGCGTATTTCCCGAGCGAGATAACGGGTGCGCCGTCAACCTCGTCCGGCAGCAGCACGACCGGGTCGCGCGTTTCGCACCGCAGAATGCTCACTCCGTCCGCCTGCTCCCGGCAGGTCAGCAGCATTTCGTTTTCTCCGTCCATGCACCGCATGAGAACCGCTCCTTTTCGCGTTATTTTCTCCTGAAATTATAGCACGCGCGGCGCACGGGGGCAAGGCGGCACTTGTGCGGAAGGGGGCGGCGTGGTATAGTAGAGGCAGAAAAATACGAGCCGAGGTGCTTTTTCATGAATATAAAACGAGCGAAGCAGGAGATAAAGAACGCGCTGCGTGCGTATCTCGCGAAGGACGAATTCGGGGCGTGGCGCATTCCGCCCATCCGGCAGCGTCCGGTGCTGCTCATCGGCCCGCCGGGCATCGGCAAGACCCAGATCATGCAGCAGATCGCGGAGGAGACCGGCGTGGGTCTGGTGTCCTACACGCTCACCCACCACACGCGCCAGTCCGCGCTCGGTCTGCCGTTTATCGAAAAGGTGCGGCTCGGCGGCGAAGAACGCATGGTAACGAGCTACACCATGAGCGAGATTATCGCCTCGGTCTACCGCGAGATCGAGCGCACGGGCGTTTCCGAGGGCATTCTGTTCCTTGACGAAATCAACTGCATTTCGGAAACGCTGACGCCGATGATGCTTCAGTTCCTGCAATGCAAGACCTTCGGCAATCAGCAGCTTCCGGAGGGCTGGATGGTCGTGGCGGCAGGCAATCCGCCCGAATACAACAAATCCGTGCGCGAATTTGATGTTGTGACGCTCGACCGCGTCAAGAAGATCGACATTGAGGAGGATTTCGGCGTCTGGAAGGAATACGCCGGAAAACGCGGCATTCACGGCGCCATCCTGTCCTATCTGGAAATCCGGCGCGACAATTTCTACCGCGTGGAAACGACGGCGGACGGCATTCAGTTCGTCACCGCGCGCGGCTGGGAGGATCTGTCCGAAATGATGCAGACCTGCGAAACGCTCGGCATTCCGGTAGACCGTCAGGTCATCGAGCAGTATCTTCAGCTGCCGCAGATCGCGGCGGATTTCGCGAATTATCTCGAGCTTTACGCGAAATACCGCGAGGTCTACCGCGTAGACGAAATCGCAAACGGCACATGGGAAAAGGTACGCGCCGCCGAGCTGCGCGACGCGCCGTTCGACGAAAAGCTCGGCGTGCTCGGTCTGCTGCTGTCGCGGCTCGCGGAAACCGCACGCACGACTTACCGGCAGGACGCGCTGACCGATGCGCTGCACGCCGACCTGCTCTCTGTCCGCGAGGGCGAAAAAACGCTCGGCACGCTGCTTGACGAGAAACGCGAAGCGCTTCAGCGCCGCCGCTCCTCCTCGACCGACCGGGATGCGCTGTTTGTCGCGGCGCGGGAGGTCGAAAAGCTGGACGGCTACCGCCAGACGCTCGCGCTCGAAAAAACGCCGCGCGGACAGGCATTCGACCGGCTGAAAGAGCTGTTTTCCGCCGAGGTCGAAAGCCGCGCCGCCGCCGCCGACCGCACGGACGCCGCGCTCACCCATGCGTTCGTCTTCCTCGATGAGGCCATTCCCGACTCGCAGGAAATGGTGCTGTTCGCGACCGAGCTGACCGCGAACTGGTTCACCTCGTGGTTTATCCAGAATTTCGGCTGCGATGCCTATTTCACCCACAATAAAAAGCTGCTGTTCGACGATACCCGGGCGCAGCTTTTGCAGGATATTGACGCGGCGAAACGCGAATAAAAATTCGAGAAACCCTGCCGAAGGACGCGAAAGCCGCCTTTTTGGCGGGGTTTCCGTGCATGGTCAAAAGATTGATCACCCGAAACGCTTGACAAAACGCAGATTTCTTCCTATTCTTAGGCTTACTTCATGGGGAAATGAAGTGAAATGCGATGCGCTCCGTATCTGCCGGCGGTGCGCGGACACAGCGAACAGGAGGGTATTATTTATGTTCGAACATCAGATCAGCCGTTTTGACAAGCGGGTTTCCGACCTGCCGGACCAGCCGGCGCTCTCGCCGGACGCGCTCAAGGCGTGGTTCGACAGCGCACCCGAACAGCTGCGGCAGGCGCTCAATCAGGTCTGCGCGGACGGAAGAAAGCTCGAGGAACGGGTCGAGTCGCTCGTGCTCACCGCTTACGGCGGCACGGTCACGCGCGATATGCTGGAGGAGCCGCTGCGCAAGGAAATCGGCGGCAAGGCGGAGAAAACCGCCGTGCAGGACGCGCTCGGCTCGCTTTCGGAGTCTATCGCGCAGAGCGCGGAGAGCTGCCGGGCGTCGGCCGCCGCCGGGGACGCCGCAGTGCAGGCCAATCTGGACAGCCTTTTCGTTTTCGGCACCTACGAGGGCGACGGCGAGGATAGCCAGTTCATTTCGCTCGGCTTCACGCCGCGTGCGGTGCTGATGTGCCGCTCGGACGGCACGTTTTCGCAGGGAAACTCGATTTTCGGCGGCCTTGCGACGGCGGCCTCGCCGGGTAAGATGGCGGCTATCGCCGAGGGCGGCTTCGACGCGCTGAACACCACCTCGCTCTACAACGGCAATAACCCGATGTATACGTTCAAATATATCGCGCTGAGGTAATTTTACACAGAAAAAGGCGCGGAAAATGTACTTTCTTTTACGTTCGGATTTTTCGCTTTCCGCTTGACAGCGAGGGGGGCGTATGCTATGATATTACAAGCCGCATTGTGCATAGGCTCTGATTAAGTGCGCATCAAAACGATGCTCCGCCGTGCCAAGCGTGACTCTACAACGAAAGAGAGGGAAAACATATGTATGCCATTCTGAAAACTGGCGGCAAGCAGTACAAGGTATCTGAGGGCGACGTGATCTACGTCGAGAAGCTCGGCGTGGAGGACGGTGCAACCGTTACTTTTGACGAGGTTCTGGCAGTAGGCGAGGGCGACAAGCTCACCGTCGGCGCTCCTTACGTTTCCGGCGCAGCCGTAACCGGCACGGTCGAAAAGACCGGCAAGGGCAAGAAGATCAACATCTTCAAGATGAAGCCCAAGAAGGGTTACCGCCGTCGTCAGGGCCATCGTCAGCCGTACACCAAGGTGACCATCGCGTCCATCAAGGCGTAAGGCCGTGACGAAGGTCACATTCTCGTCGCAGGGAGGCAAGCTCCTTTCGGTGGATATCCTCGGCCACGCGGGCTACGCGGAGGAAGGGGAGGACATCGTTTGTGCGGCGATTTCCAGTGCGGTGATGCTGACGCATGCTCTGCTGTACGACGTACAGCACATCCCCGTTGACACACTCATCGAGGACGAGGGCGCTCACATCCGCTTTACCCTGCCGAAAGACATGGTGGAGCGTGGTCAGGACGCACTTCAGGCACTAAAGCTGCATTTTTCCGAGCTGGAACAAAACTATTCCGATTTTTTGAACGTAATGGAGGTGCACACAGATGCTGAAGATTAGCTTACAGTTTTTCGCGCATAAAAAGGGCGCAGGTTCTACCAAGAACGGCCGTGACTCCGAGTCCAAGCGACTGGGCGTTAAGCGTGCAGACGGTCAGACCGTACCGGCAGGCAACATCCTCGTTCGCCAGCGCGGCACGAAGATCCATCCGGGCGTAAACGTTGGCCGTGGTTCGGACGACACCCTGTTCGCAAAGGTTGAGGGCGTAGTTCGCTTCGAGCGCCTGGGTAAGGACCGCAAGCAGGTTTCCGTTTACCCGCAGTAAAACGAACAAGAGTTATAGGGGGCTTCAAAAGCCCCCTATATTCAAATTACGGTTCCTTACGAAACCGCAATTTGATACCCGAACGACGCCGCCCCGGGCGGCTGGGTCGAGGTAACAAAATACCCGGCAGAGCTGGGCATTTTGCTGCGGTGCGGAGCACCGCGACTGCATGATTGCGCCGGAGGCGCAATTCGCTGCGGCGGGCCAATGGCTCGATTTTTCGAAAGGAAAATCCGCCATGTGGTTTCGTTTTGCAAGCAAAACGGTATGTTCATTCCCAGACTTCGTCTGGGATTTTGTTTTAATGAGATATTAGACTATCGTTAAGGCAATACCGCGTAATTTCCGCAAAGCGCCGCAGCTTTCATTGTGCGGTGATGCCTTAAATCTCCCGATGTTTCAATTGCCGCGCGGGTGCGCGCATGAAATAGATTTTGCAGCGCAAAATCATAAAAACCGGGAGCACGTATCTCGTTTTTTATACTTTAAGAGGGAGAAAGCTTCCGAATGGGAACTTTCGGACGTCCGTGTTTTGCGCCAGTCAAAACACAGATTGTCGGAAAAACGATAGTTTTTCGACAGCTTATTTGAAAGGAGGAACAACTGTCATGTTTATTGATATTGCCAAGATCAAGATCGTTTCCGGCAAGGGCGGCGACGGCAAGGTCGGCTTCCACCGCGAAAAGTATGTTGCGGCGGGCGGTCCGGACGGCGGCGACGGCGGACGAGGCGGTTCGGTCATCTTCAAGGTGGACGACAACCTGTCCACGCTTCTCGACTTCCGCTACAAGAAGAAATACGTGGCTCCGGCGGGCGAGCCGGGCGGCGGCAAGCGCTGCAAGGGCAAGGACGGCGCGGACCTCGTGATTCGCGTGCCGCGCGGCACGATCATCCGCGACCAGAAAACCGGACAGGTCATGAAGGATATGTCGGATAACGAGCCGTATGTCGCGGCGAAGGGCGGCAACGGCGGCTGGGGCAACACCCATTTCGCGACCCCGACCCGTCAGGCGCCGCGCTTCGCGAAGCCGGGTCTGCCGGGCGTTGAGCGCGACATCGTGCTCGAGCTCAAGCTGCTCGCGGACGTCGGTCTGGTCGGCTTTCCGAACGTCGGCAAGTCTACGCTGCTGAGCATGGTTTCGGCGGCGCGTCCCAAGATCGCAAACTACCACTTCACGACCCTTGTCCCCAATCTGGGCGTGGTTTCCGTGGGCGAGGAGCAGAACTTCGTCATGGCGGACATCCCGGGCATCATCGAGGGCGCAAGCGAGGGCGCCGGCCTCGGCCACGACTTCCTGCGCCATATCGACCGCTGCCGTCTGCTGCTGCATCTGGTTGACGCGGCAGGCAGTGAGGGCCGCGACCCGATCGATGACATCGAGAAGATCAATGCGGAGCTGGCCGGTTACAGCGAGTTTCTGGCGGCGCGTCCGCAGATCATCGTCGCGAACAAGACCGACCTGCTGGGCGACGACCGTGAGCCGGTCGAAAAGCTGCGCAAGTACGCCGAGGAGCACGGCTTCCTGTTCGCGGAGCTGTCCGCCGCGACCAATCAGGGCGTCAAGGAGCTGATGAACCTGACCTGGCACGAGCTTCAGCAGCTTCCGCCGGTATTCGTCTACGAGCCGGAGTTCGTGGAAACCGAGGCCGCGCCTGTCACCGAAAACGACTGGACCATCGAGCGCGACGGCGACGCCTACGTCGTTACCGGCGCATGGGTGGACAAGGTCATGGGCTCGGTCAACCTCGACGACTACGAGTCCCGCCAGTATATGGACCGTATGCTCCAGACCGCGGGCATCTACGCGAAGCTCGAGGAAATGGGCATCGAGGAAGGCGCACCGGTCATCATCGGCGAGCTGGAATTCGAGTACGTCTACTAAAATCTTTCGCTCGAAACCACGCTTTCGAGCGAATACTGAAGAAAAACCGCGCCCTTCGGGCACATTTTTTCTTCCCTTGTATAAATTCCGAGATACATGCTCCCGGAATTTATGAATTTGCTGCGCAAATTCTATCTTATGCGTGCTGCCGCACGAAGCATCAATCTGACTTCGTTGGCAGATATTTGTATCAAAACACCGTGGATGTGCTCTGCGGTGTTTTTCTTTTCTTTCGCGCGCGTCGAATTTGTGAAATCCTACAAAGACAAAAACTTGACATTGTGGAAATGAGATGTTAAACTTATAGCCATAAAAACCATAAAGCGACAAACGAAGCTGGCAGGAAAAAGGTCCATAGACCTTACCGAAGGAGCGAAACTCTCAGGTGTCCGGTGTACCCGGATGAGGACTGTCAGCGGATGTGGCTCTGGAGAACGTCCCGAATGTAAGGGGACTGCCGAAGGTGCAACGCGCGCGGGGGTAAGAGTAGCCGCGCCCAATCTCTCAGGCAAAAGGACAGAGTATGGACCGATAACTGCACAGGAACATGATGCGTACCGCAAGGGGAAAACGCAGAATTTCCTGTTTTGCTGTCGTTCTTTTGAGCCGAAATCCATTTTACCCATGGGTTTCGGTTTTTTGTTTGCCGCAGACAAAAAAGGGGAATGTAAAAAATGACAATGGAAGTACTGGCAGAATGGGTAAGCAAGGTCAGCAACATCGTATGGAACGGTCTGCTGCTGTATCTCCTCGTAGGTACCGGCATCGTGTTTACCATCCGCACGCGCTTTATCCAGGTCCGCAAGTTCGGCGCCGGCTGGAAGCATCTGTTCGGCCACTTTTCGCTCAACGGTGAAAAGGCGGGCGCGGACGGCATGAGTCCGTTTCAGGCGCTGACGACCGCTATCGCGGCGCAGGTCGGCACCGGCAACATCGCGGGCGCGGCTACCGCACTTTACTCCGGCGGCCCGGGCGCGATTTTCTGGATGTGGCTCTCCGCTTTCTTCGGTATGTCCACCATCTACGGCGAGGCGGTCCTTGCGCAGAAGTACAAGACCACCGATGAGCGCGGTCACGTGACCGGCGGCCCGATCTACTACATCCGCGCACGTTTTCAGGGCGGTTTCGGCAAGTTTCTCGCCGGTTTCTTCTCGGTTGCCATCATCTTCGCGCTCGGCTTCACCGGCAACATGGTGCAGGCGAACTCGATCAGCGTAGCGTTCAAGACGGCGTTCGGCGCACCGCAGATCGCGGTCGGCATCGTCTGCGCACTTATCGCGGCGTTCATCTTCCTCGGCGGCGTCGGCCGTATCGCTTCCGTTACCGAGAAGGTCGTCCCGATCATGGCGCTGTTCTATATGGCAGGCTGCGTTGTCATTCTCTGCTTCAACCACGCGGCAATCATCCCGGCGTTCAAGGCCATCTTCGTTGCGGCGTTTGACCCGCAGGCCATCCTCGGCGGCGCAGTCGGCATCACGGTACGCGAGGCAATGCGCTACGGCGTTGCACGCGGCCTGTTCTCCAACGAGGCCGGCATGGGTTCCACCCCGCACGCACACGCACTGGCAAAGGTAAAGCGTCCGCAGGATCAGGGCGAAATCGCTATCGTTTCGGTATTCATCGACACCTTTATCGTTCTGACGCTGACCGCAATGGTCATCCTGACCTCCGGCATGCTCAATCCGGGCGCACCGGACGGCCTGCAGGGCACCGAGCTCGCACAGGCTGCCTTCACCGCCTCCCTCGGCACGCTCGGCGGCGCATTCGTTGCGATCTGCATGCTGTTCTTCGCGTTCTCGACCATCATCGGCTGGTATTTCTTCGGTGAGCAGAACGTCAAGGCGCTGTTCGGCCACAAGGCAGTCAAGGCGTATGCCACTATCGTTGTTATCTGCATCGTTATCGGATCCGCACTGCACGTTGACCTCGTATGGAACCTGTCCGACCTGTTCAACGGCCTGATGGTATTCCCGAACCTTATCGCGCTGCTGGCGCTGTCCGGACTGGTCGCAAAGGCGGCACGGGACAAAGACATATAACCTGTCGCGAAACTTGCGTTTCGCCGACAAGTGTGTTCTGGCGGCGCTTCGCGCCGCAGAACACGGACGTCCGAAAGTTCCCATTCGGAAACTTTCTCCCTCTCGAAGTATAAAAAGTCAGGTACACGCCCCGACTTTTTATGACTTTGCTGCGCAAAGTCTATTTTATGCGCGCTGCCGCGCGGTAGCAGATTTCCGTTAAAACTATCATATCAGACAGAAAAAATCCCTCCCGTTTGCAAATCGGGAGGGATTTCTGTATTTATTCGTCTGTTTCTGCGGCCTTGGGGCGGGCGGCCTCATGGCGGCGCAGCTCGGGTTCGATCAGCTGACGCGCGAGGCCCGGCAGGTGGTCGATGCCGTTGCGGCGGGCGTCGCTGTAAATGGTCTGCATGATGGTCTTGGCGAACGAATCGGGGTTGCTGCGCAGGTTCTTGACGAGCGCACTCTGGCTCTTGCCGAGGTAGCCGTCTACAATGCGCTGCACGCCGGAAAGACCCTTGACGTAGGAGAGGAACAGCTGCTCCTCCGGGGTGCATTCGCGGCGGTCGTCGAGCAGCAGGGACAGGATGCCCTTGCGGTCGAGCGGACGCTCTCTGCCGGGCGCGGCAGGCTGCGCCGGGATGGCGAGCCGTTCCTTCGGCAGACCGCAGCGGTGCAGGCGGTAACGCGGCTTGAGCACCGCGTCGCTGTATTCGATCTCGTCCTCAAAGTGGTTGCCGCCGAACGAAAGGTCGGCCGCACGCTGCGCCGCGCGGTATTCGTTCTGGAGGCGGCGGTTTTCACGGCGGATGTCGTCCGCGCTGTCCACGAATGGCAGCCAGCCGAATACACGGTTGTACCAGTTCACCTCGTTCTGCCTGAGCTCGATATGAACAGGCGTGAGCGGCGCGAATGTGCAGCCGTCGCCGGTCTTGAGCTGAGGCGGCTTGATGGGCGCCTCCAGACTGCGGCTGCGGCAGGCGTCAAAGGCTGCGCCGAGCGCTTCCGCGTCGTCTGCATCGAGATGCGACCAGAGCGCGAGCATTTCCTCGCGCGTGAGCGGTGCGCCGGTGAGCAGGCTGCCCACGCGGAGCAGGGCATCCGGCACCTCCGGCTGCGCCTGAAGGGCGCGGTATCCGTGCGCAAATGCCTGCATGAGCGCGGTCAGCTGCGCGGAGGAGAGCGGCGTGAGGTCGATGATGCGGCCGCCGAAGCGCTGGCCGACGCCGGTCTCGCGGCAGGAAAGGAAGCCGCTCTGGTGCTCGGAATGCGCCCAGTCGCTGTGCGCGTGGCCGAGAGGGGAGACGCCGCCCGGGGCGTCGCTCTGGATGCCGAGCGTCAGCGCGGCATAGCGGCCTTCGCCGCCCTTGTACGGGCGCAGATAGATGTGCTTATCCGCCAGATCGGCACTGTACTGCCGGGCGGGATGCTCGCTTTCGCGTGCGCGGCGGCGCAGCACGGTGCCGTCCGCCTTGCGGAGCGCGAAATGCTGCACGGCAGGGCAGGGGCGGAGCGCCCGGAAATCCGTGTCCGCAGGCAGCAGGAAGGCCACGCGGCCGCCGTGGGCGAACGGCTCGGTAACGGTCGCCTCCGCGCCGAGAAAATACGAGCCGGTCTGACCCTTTGCGGTCTGAACGACCTCGACGCCGCCGAGCTGTGCAAGGAACAGCGCCTCAGCAAGCGCAAGCTGCGTATCGTTTACCGCACTCGGGGTGAGCGCACGCTCCATCAGATAAGCGTTCATCTTCTGCTCGCAGCGCTCGTAAACGCCGACCGTGTTCGGACTGCGGCGGCGGTCTGCGAGGATGCGTGCGCTGAGCGCAAGACGGAACGCCGGGTCGAGCGCCCATTTTTCGAGCGACAGCTCGAAAACGCTGCTCTCGAGGTAGGCTTCGTCCACGGGGACGGTCGGCGCGGCGAGAAACTCCGCGTAATGCTTTTCCGCGATCCATGTGCGCAGACCGCAGGAAAGCGTCTCCCAGCGGGAAAAATCGTTCTCCGTGACGGCACGTTTTTCGTCCTCGGTGAAGCTGTCGGACGCGCGCAGGGACTCGATATAGCGGTCGAGCTCAAAAAGCTCCTGCGGCGTCAAAAGCATGGTTTTGCTGCATTTATGCTTGATCTTGCCGGAAAGCTGTGTGGTTTCGGTCATGAAAACGCCTCCTTCTCTGTCTGTACGGGCGTCACGGTTAATAGCCGGTCTGGCCGTCGAGCACATCGTCGTGCGCGACCCAGTCCGCGACGTCGATCGTGTCGTATGTATCGTTGTCGCGGCGGATGATGACCTGAGAAATGCCGGCGTTGATGATCATGCGCTTGCACATCGTGCAGGAATTCGCATCGCGCATGATCTCGCCGGTGGACATATCGCGGCCGACAAGATAAAGGGTCGCACCGAGCATCTGCTCACGCGGCGCGGCGATGATGGCGTTCGCCTCGGCATGGACCGAGCGGCAGAACTCGTAGCGCTCGCCGCGCGGAATGCCCATCTTCTGGCGCACGCAGGTGCCGATGTCGATGCAGTTGGCGCGGCCGCGCGGTGCGCCGGTGTAGCCGGTGGAAACGATGACATCGTTCTTGACGATGACCGCGCCGAAGTTGCGGCGCAGGCAGGTGCCGCGCTCAAGCGCGACCTGAGCCATATCGAGATAATAGTTGGTTTTATCGCGTCTGTTCATGGTATTTCTCCTTAATTTATGTCGAAAAGTTCGCCGTGTTCGAGACGCAGACGACGGGTTCCGCGGCTCGCCGCCGCCGGGTCATGCGTGATGAGCACGATGGTGTGGCCGCTCTCGTGCAGGCTGTCGAACAGGCGCAGCACATCGGAAGCGGAGGCCGGGTCGAGCCCTGCGGTCGGCTCGTCGGCGAGGAGCACGCAGGGACGCGCGACAAGGGCGCGGGCGATGGCAACGCGCTGCTGCTGACCGCCGGAAAGCTCGTGCGGCAGGTGGTTCATGCGGTCGCCGAGGCCGACCGAGCAGAGCGCTGTCCGTGCACGCGAAAGGCGGACGGCACGCGGCACGCCGGTGATGGCGAGCGGAAGCGCGGTGTTTTCAAGCGCGGTCAGACCGGGGAGCAGCTGAAACTGCTGAAAGACAAAGCCAATCTGCGAGGCACGGCGTGCGGCGAGCGCGGCGGCGGAGAGATGCGAAACATCCGTACCGCAGAGCAGATAAGAGCCGGAGGAAAGCGTGTCGAGCAGACCGAGAACGTGCATGAGCGTGGATTTTCCCGAACCGGACGCCCCGGTAACGGAAACATAGTCGCCGGGCGCGACATGAAGATCAATGCTGCGCAGCGCGGCGACACCGCTGCTGTCATATATTTTACTCGCAGAAATGAGTTTTAGCAAGCCTATTCCCCCTTTAGAGAGAGTTTGCCCGAAAAAAACGGAAAAATCCCCTCAAATCCCTCCGAAGGAAAGCGCGAACACCCCCGCCGTTCCTGCAACGCAAGTTGCAGCAGGCGAGAAAGACCCCAATCCCGCCGCCGTAAATCCGCGCACATCATTCAAAACAGCGGAAGAACAGAAACATCAGGTGCAAGCCGTTACACGGCGGGATGAGGTCATCCCGCCCTACGGGGGCAGTCCGGAGAAAGAATGCCCGCCGAGGGAACGGCCGGGTGAGGGCACCCGGCCCTACGGATACATCCCAGAGAGCGCGATAAACAATCCCTCCTTAAACGTCACCGTGAAACCGAGGATTGAGTGCGCAGCCGAGCGTCCCCCGCGTATTAGCCGCGTGCCCGAAGGGCAGCGACCCTCCCGCCGCCGAAGGCGGCAAAAAGGCCCCGCCCTCCGAGGGCGAATCTCCCCACCCCTTGGGTAAGGGCCCATCTCGCCTCCTGCGTCAGGTTGCAGGAACGGCGGAACCGTTTTCATCTGCCGGACGGAAAGACTTTTTTATAAGGTTCCCTCCCTTGACATCTGTGATATAATAATAAAGTTAAAATGGATAGCCATATGCTCCGTTATGGGAGGAGGAAATGTAATGAAAGATGCGCTGCAGCACGCTTTGGACGTGCTGTCGGGTTTTCTCGCAGAAAACCCTCTTGTAGGCGCGTGGTACACGACCGTCGTGCGCTTCGTGTTTCCGCTGCTCGCGTTGATGATTTTAGTCGGCGCGATCCGCTCGCTCTGGAAGGTCAAGCACCCCGATGAGGTCTGGGGCTACCTTTCGCTCGGCAACGGCGTGCGCCTGCCGCTCACTCACTGGGAAAACATCATCGGCCGCGGCGCCGCGTGTGATGTTCAGCTCGAATATCCCTCGGTGTCCCGCCAGCACGCCGCGCTCATCCGCGAAAACGATGGCAGCTGGACGGTGTACGACCTGAATTCCAAGGGCGGCATCAAGGTCAACGACCTGCCGGTTGACGAATACGCCATCGTTGAGGACGGCGATACCGTGTCCTTCGGCGGCATCCCGACCACGATGGTGCCGATCTCGGCGGAGGAAAAGCGCTGGCAGATGGCCGAGCGCCGCGAGGAGGGGCGTCCTGCCGGTATGTGGGGCAGTCTGGTGCTGCTGACGCTGTTTCAGGTGCTCACCGCCGTGCAGCTCATCATTGCCGGTGGAAGCGAGGCGAGCGTCACCATTCCGCTGACGTTTTTCGTCTTTACCTGCGTCTGCTGGGGATATTTCATCTTCATGCGCCTGTTCCGCCGCATCGGCTTCGAGATGGAAACCATCGCGTTTTTCCTGTGTACGCTGTCGCTCGCGGTGACCGGCTCGACCGTGCCGGACGAGATGCCGAAGCAGCTCATCGCGATTTTAATGGGCATGACCGTGTTCCTCATCCTCGGCTTTTTCCTGCGCGACCTGACGCGGGCGCAGAAGGTCCGCTGGTTCATGGGCGCGACGGCGGTCGGCCTGCTCGCCATCACGCTGCTCATCGGTTCGAGCGAGGGCGGCGCGAAGGCATGGCTGCGCCTCGGCTCTCTGTCGCTCCAGACCTCGGAGATCGCGAAAATCTGCTACATTTTCGCAGGCGCGGCAACGCTCGACCGCCTGTTCAACAAGCGCAACCTCTGGATGTTCATCGGCCTTACCGGCGTGTGCGGCGGCTGCCTGGCGCTCCAGAACGACTTCGGTACGGCGCTCGTGTTCTTCGTGACCTTCCTCGTCATCGCCTATCTCCGCTCGGGCGATTTCGCAACGCTCGGTCTGGTCTGCGCCGGCTGCTTCGGCGGCGGCATGGTCATGCTGACCATCAAACCGCACGTTGCGGCGCGTTTCGCGTCGTGGGGCCACATCTGGGAGGACGTTTACGACAAGGGCTTCCAGCAGACCCACACCCTGACGGCGGCGGCCTCCGGCGGCCTTATCGGCGTCGGTGCGGGCAAGGGCTGGCTCTCCGGCCTCCCGGCGGCGGATACCGACATCGTATTCGGTATGCTGTGCGAGGAGTGGGGACTGGTTATCGCGGTGCTGACCGTGCTGTGCATCATCACGCTCGCGGTGTTCGCGGTCCGTGCCTGCCGCGCAGGCCGTTCGAGCTTCTATACCATCGCGGCGTGCGCCGCGACCAGTCTGCTCGTGTTCCAGACCTGCCTGAACGTGTTCGGCGCGGTCGATATTCTGCCGTTTACCGGCGTAACCCTGCCGTTTGTGTCGAACGGCGGCTCGTCCATGCTTTCCGCGTGGGGCATGCTCGCCTTCCTCAAGGCGACCGACACACGCCAGAACGCTTCGTTCGCCGTGCGGCTGCCGAGCCGCCGCGAGCTGAGAGGGGAGGACTGAAAAGATGCGTAAAATCGAAAAACGCAGCGTGTTCTGTCTCATTCTGGCGGCGCTGCTCGGCATCGGACTTGCGTTTTTCTGCTTCCGCTTTGTCGCGGACGGCGACGACTGGGCGTCCTACCCCTACAACCGCCATCTGTACAACAACTCCGGCGTACTCAAGGGCGGCACCATCATCGACAGCCGGGGCGTCGTGCTCTCGACGCTCTCCGAGGACGGCGAGCGTGTCTATAACGAGGACGGCACGATCCGCCGCGCGACGCTGCACGCCGTGGGCGACCCGGCAGGCAACATCGGCGCGGGTGCGCTGACCGCGTTCGCGGACAAGCTGTCCGGCTACAACCTGCTGACGGGCGCGTACTCGCCGCTCGGCACGGGCAACAGCGTCTATCTCACCATCGACTCCGAGCTGAACCGCGTGGCCTATGAGGCGCTCGGCGGTCAGAACGGCACGGTGGGTGTATACAACTACAAGACGGGCGAAATCCTGTGCATGGTTTCCACGCCGACCTTCGACCCGAACGACCCGCCCGATATTGCGGACGACGACCCGGCGTGGGACGGCGTTTACGTCAACCGCCTGCTCTCCGCGAACTCTATCCCCGGTTCGATTTTCAAGGTCGTGACGCTGAACGCCGCAATCGAGAACATTCCCGACCTGTTCCAGAGAAAGTGGAACTGCACCGGCTCGGTCGAAATCGGCGGTGACGTCGTGACCTGCCCGTATGCGCACGGCGAACAGGACATCGAAGCCGCGCTCGCGAACTCCTGCAACGGCGTGTTCGGTCAGCTTGCGGTCGAGCTTGGCGCGGAAACGATGAAAAAGTACACGGACGCGGCGGGCCTTACCGAGTCGCTGCGCGTGGACGGCATTCAGACGGCTTCCGGCCACTTTGACTTCGACGTGAGCGAAAACCAGCTCGCGTGGGCGGGCGTCGGCCAGGGTCAGGATACGATGTGCCCGATCACCATGCTCCAGTACATGGGCGCGATCGCAAACGGCGGCAAGGCGGCGGTTCCGCGCCTCATCGAGAAGTCCACGACCGATTACGGCCTGCCGACCGGCATCTATCGCACGAAAACCTCGTCGCAGCTGATCGATGAGAAAACCGCGGGCACGATCGCGGACCTCATGCACAACAACGTTATCGAAACCTACGGTCAGGACCGCTTTCCGGGCATGGACATCTGCGCGAAGTCGGGCACGGCCGAGGTCGGCGCGGACAAGACGCCGAATGCGTGGTTCACCGGCTTTCTGCGCGACGAGGCAACGCCCTATGCGTTCATCGTTCTCGTTGAGAATGGCGGCGGCGGCGCACGTGTTGCAGGTTCGGTCGCGTCTACGGTATTGCAGGCGGCAGTATAGCTGTCGCGAAACCACGGTTTCGCCGACAACTGTGTTCTGACTTCGCAGAACACGGACGGAGAAAAGTTCCTATGCAGAAACTTTTCTCTCTCTAGAAGTATAAAAACCGTGATACACAAGGTGAATTGCCGCATAGCGGCAAGAGAGGGTGGCCTGGGCCATGCTCCCGGTTTTTATGCCTTTGCGTTGCAAAGTCTATTTCATGCGCGCTCCCGCGCGGAAGCAAAAACACCGAAGAACAGAATTTTATCGACAAGCTGTTTTGTGACTATTATGCGAGGAAAAACGAAAAATTATGCGTGAAGGTCGATTTTTTTCATATGCGTCAGCACGACCGCGCACACCAGACCGGTCACAAGTCCGAGCGGGACGCTCATCACGAGCAGATAGGGCAGATAGGTCAGCACGGCGGCGGTTTTCATCCAGAGCACCGCGGCGCAGATCTGGCCGATGTTGTGGGCGGCCGCGCCTGCGACGCTCACGCCGAGCAGCGAGCAGAAGCGCCCTTCGGCGTGCAGCAGCGCCCACATGACGAAAAGCGCGAGCAGTCCGCCGAACAGCGAAAACAGAAACGCGGTCACGCTGCCCATCAAGAGGGAGGCGAGGGTCACGCGGCAAACAACGACCGCAAGCGAGTCGCGCAGTCCGAGCCGCGTCAGCGCGAACAGCGTCACGACATTCGCAAGACCGAGCTTGACGCCCGGGATGGGAATGATGACGTCGAGCGGGAACGCGCGTTCAACGATGGAAAGGAGAATGGCGAGGGCGGTCAGCATGCCGCAGACCGTCAGCTCTCGGGAACGTTTCATAGCGGCCTCCTCAGGATACGATGGCGTCGATGCCGTCGGTTGATGTGCCGGTCAGCTTGAGAATGACGCGGTTGGGCAGGCAGACCGCGACCTGACCCGCGCGGATGAGCCGTCCGGTGCGCACGCAGACCTGATCCGGGCAGTCGGCGGACTGAATCTCGGCGGTCTTTCCGTGCAGCACGATAACGTTGTGTCCGTCAAGGTCAATCGTTTTATCGGTCGAGTCGGTGAGGGCAACGCGCTCAATGAGCTCGTCGTTCTGCCAGACCTCGGCGTACAGCGTGTCGCCGGAGGCACGCAGGGCGAAAAACGCAAGCATCGCGCCCGCAAGCGCCAGAACCGCGCCGATAATGACAAAATCGCCCCATTTCATTCTACTGCGCATAGGTGTACCCCTTGTTTTCGCCCGTGAACGTAAAGGTGCAGACGTCCGCGACACGCGAGGTGGTGAAAACCTGCTTATCCGCGGTGACGAACACGGCGGCGATGCCGTTCTCCTCGCAGTACGCGCGGCCCTTGTCCGCCCCCATGACAAAGAGGGCGGTCGTCAGCGCGTCCGCACGGGTGGAGTTTGCGTCGATGACGGTGACGCTGCGCAGACCGGACGCCGCCGGATAGCCGGTTTTCGGGTCGAAAATGTGGTGATAGCGCACGCCGTCCTGCTCGAAATAGCGCTCGTAGTCGCCCGAGGTCACGACCGAGAGGTCATGCACCGCAACGGCGGCGATGGTGTCTGTGGAGTCGTCCGGGTCGGCAATGCCGATGTTCCAGTCCTTGCCCTCGTTCGTGCCGACGGCGTAGATGTTGCCGCCAAGGACGAGCAGGCCGTCCGCGTCCGCGCTTTTCAGAATATCCGCGCAGAGGTCTGCGGCGTAGCCCTTTGCGATGCCGCCGAGGTCGATTTTTGAGCCGGAGTCAAGGGTGACGGCGTCGCCGTTTTCGTGAACGTGCGCGGTGCCGACGGTCTGGAGCGCGGCGTCAATCTCGCTCTGCGAGGGAACCTTCTGGTGGTCGGTGCCGATGCCCCAGAGGTCGGTTAAGGGCGCAACCGTCGGGTCATACGCGCCGTTCGTTGCGGCGGACAGGTCGAGCGCGAGGGAAAGCAGCTTCGCGCCCTCGTCCGAGAGCGTGACCTCCGCGCCGTCTGCGGCGTTCAGCTTTGCGATGTCGGTGTCCTCTCTCGTGCGCGAGAGCACGCTTTCGAGCGAATTTATCTCGCTTTCGCACTGCTGCGCGAGGCTTTCGCCGTCCTTCGAGAGCACCTTGACCGACATGAAGGTGTCCATGGCGAAAAAGTCGGTGGAATACGGCTGCGCGCTGCCGCCGCACCCGGCAAGGCCGAGCAGCAGGAGCGAAGCCGCGATAAGTCGTTTCATAGGGTTCTCCTTAAAGTAAGCATTCAAAGTCAGTATACATTATAATACAAGCCGCGCATACTGACAAGAGAGCACGCGCTTTTTTCGTCCGAAACCGGCATCGGCAGGCAGGATACCGGCCGTTCCGGCTGAAACCGGCGGCAAAGCCTGTTTGTTGCGAACATTGGGCTTTTTACCTTGCGTATGATGGCGCACTGTGTTAAAATATTCATATCGTGGGCAGATATCCGAGCCGCAAGGTCGGAACACTGTCCGAAATGTGTACTTGGAGTGAAGTAAATGGATTACAAACTGCTTGCGGAAAAGCTGTTTCCGCATATCAATACCACGCCGGAGGACATCGAGGCACGCTATCCGAAGCGCGACCTGCCCGAAGGCGCGAAGGTCACCCGTATGGGCCCGAGCCCCACGGGCTTCATGCACCTCGGCAATCTGTACGGCGCACTCGTAGACGAGCGCCTCGCGCACCAGTCCAAGGGCGTTTTCTATCTGCGCATCGAGGATACCGACCGCAAGCGTGAGGTCGAGGGCGGCGTGCAGATGATCATTGACGCATTCAAGTCGTTCGGCCTGCCGTTCGACGAGGGCGCGACCACCGACGGCGAGACCGGCATCTACGGCCCCTACCGTCAGAGCCAGCGCGCCGAAATCTACCAGACCTTCGTCAAGAGCCTCGTTGAGCGCGGCATGGCGTACCCCTGCTTCTGCACCGAGGAAGAGCTCGCCGCCGCACACAAGCAGCAGGAGGAAAACAAGGAGAACTTCGGCTACTACGGCAAGTACGCCGTCTGGCGCGACCGCCCGATGGAGGACATCGAGGCTGAGCTTGCCAAGGGCACGCCGTATGTCGTCCGCTTCCGCTCCGAGGGCAGCATCGAGCATAAGATTCGCCACGAGGACCTCGTAAAGGGCAAGATGGAAGTCACCGAGAACGATCAGGACGTTGTTATCCTGAAGTCGGACGGTATCCCGACCTACCACTTCGCGCACGTAGTCGATGACCACCTGATGGGCACGACCATCGTTGTCCGCGGCGAGGAATGGCTCGCGACCCTGCCGGTGCACCTTCAGCTGTTCCGCGCGATGGGCTGGAAGGCGCCGAAGTACGCGCACACCGCGCAGCTCATGAAAATCGACCCCGAGACCGGCGGCAAGCGCAAGCTGTCCAAGCGCAAGGACCCCGAGCTGGCGCTGACCTTCTACGCCAAGGAGGGCTATCCGGTCCCGGCGGTGCTCGAGTACCTGATGACGCTCCTGAACTCCAACTTCGAGGAGTGGCGCCGCGCAAATCCGACCCTGCCGATGAACGATTTCCCGTTCACCACCAAGAAGATGAGCGGTTCGGGCGCACTGTTCGACATCGAGAAGCTGCGCGACGTTTCCAAGAACGTCATTTCCCGCATGACCGCCGATGAGGTCTACGGCTACGTTTCTGAGTGGAGCGCGGCGAACGACCAGGAGTTCCATGCGCTCCTGACCCGCGACCCGGCGTTCTCCAAGGCATATCTCGCCATCGGCCGCGGCGGCAAGAAGCCGCGCAAGGACCTCGCTCTCTGGTCGGACACAAAGGGCTACATGGACTTCATGTTCGATGAGCTGTTCGCCCCGGACTATACCATGCCGGAGCGCGTTTCCGCCGAGGACGCAAAGGCAATTCTTGCGGATTTTGCAGGCGTTTTCGACGAAAACGACACGCCGGATGGCTTCTTTGAAAAGATGAAGCAGATTGCTTCTGCACACGGCTACGCTGCCGACACCAAGGCGTACAAGGCTGACCCGTCCGCCTTCAAGGGCGCGGTAGGCGACGTTTCCATGGTTGTCCGTGTCGCAGTCGCCGGCCGCCAGAACGCGCCCGACCTCCAGACCGTTATGGGTATCCTGGGCAAGGAAAAGGTGCTTGACAGACTGAATAAGTGCGCGGAAGCGCTCTAAATTAAGAGAACACTAAGGCTTTCATTTCTCGTAGGGTGGGGCGCCCCAGGGCGGCTTCTCTTGCGGCTGTGCCGCAATTCACCTTCTGCCCTCACCCCGCCGCTGTAAATCTTATGCTTATCGTTAGAAACGGCGGGCTGAGGGCAGCCCGCCCTACGGCATCGGTGAAATGAAGAGCTTGAGGGGGAATATAATCATTATGATGGAAAATGTAAACAACTTTCTGACGGAAATTATTGACGAGGATATTGCGAACGGTCTGTCCGAGCGCATCCACACTCGTTTTCCGCCTGAGCCGAACGGCTATCTGCACATCGGCTCGGCAAAGGCGATCTTCATCAACTGGTCGATCGCGAAGAAATACAACGGCCTGTTCAACCTGCGCTATGACGATACCAACCCGGTAAAGGAGGACACCGAGTACGTGGACTCCATCTGGGAGGACATCAAGTGGCTGACCGGCGAGGAGCCGAGCGGTGGTGTCTACTACGGCTCGGACTACTTCGAAACCTGCTTTGCGTGCGCAGTTCAGCTTATCCGCGACGGCAAGGCTTACGTTGACGACCTGACGCAGGAGGAAATGCGCGCGTACCGCGGCTCTCTGACCGAGCCGGGCAAGCCGAGCCCGTACCGCGACCGTTCGGTCGAGGAAAACCTCCGGCTGTTCCAGGATATGCGTGACGGCAAGTTCGCGGATGGCTCCAAGACGCTCCGCGCCAAGATCGACATGGCAAGCCCGAACATGAACCTGCGCGACCCGGCCATCTACCGTATCGTGCGTGCACATCATCACCGTCAGGGCGACAAGTGGTGCATCTATCCGCTGTACGACTTCGCGCACCCGATTCAGGACGCGCTCGAGGGCATCACGCACTCCATGTGCTCGATCGAGTTCGAGAATCACCGTCCGCTGTACGAGTGGGTCGTAGACAACTGCCCGCTGCCGCATCACCCGAAACAGCGCGAGTTCGCTCGCCTGAACGTAACGCACACCGTCATGTCCAAGCGCTATCTGCGCCAGCTTGTGTTCGAAAAGCACGTAGAGGGCTGGGACGACCCGCGTATGCCTACCCTGTGCGCTCTGCGCCGCCGCGGCTACACCCCGAGCGCTATCCTCGATTTCGTACAGCGCGCCGGCATCGCAAAGGCAAATTCGCTCGTTGACATCAAGCTGCTCGAGCACTGCATCCGCGAGGAGCTGAACGACACTGCGCTGCGCCGCATGGCTGTCACCGAGCCGGTCAAGCTCGTCATCACCAACTACCCCGAGGACAAGTGCGAGGAGTTCGAGGTTCCGAACAATCCGCGCAGCGAGGAAGCCGGCAGCCGCAAGGTTCCGTTCACCCGTGAGCTGTATATCGAAAAGAGCGACTTCGCTGAGGTTCCGCCTCCGAAGTTCCAGCGCCTCAAGCCGGACGGCGAAGTTCGTCTGATGGGCGCGTATATCGTAAAGTGCAACGAGCTCGTCAAGGACGAGAACGGCGAAATCGTTGAAATCCGCTGCACCGCCGACCTCGAAACCGGCAACGGCATGCCCGTGGACGGCCGCAAGGTCAAGGGCACCATTCACTGGGTATCCGCCGCGCACGCCATCGACGCCGACCTCTACCTGTACGACAACCTGTTTACGCTCGAGAACGTAAACGATGTACCGGAGGGCACGGATTATCTGGATTACCTCAACCCGGATTCGCTCAAGAAGCTGACCGGCTGCAAGCTCGAGCCGTCGCTCGCAGACGCGAAGGAGGGCGAGCGCTTCCAGTTTGTCCGCATGGGCTACTACTGCAAGGACCGCGAGAGTGGCCGCTTCAACCGCATCGTAACCCTCAAGGACAGCTTCGCCAAGACGCTGAAAAAGTAAAAAGACGCAAAAATACGCCGCTCTGTGCACGAAAAGCACGGAGTGGCGTTCTTTTATCTTGTTGGGGCGGGGGAGAGGTCATTCCTCTTCTTCCTTCGGCCAGATTTCTCCGCCCATCGCCATGGAGTAGTAGCAGTCCTGCGCGACGATGCAGTGCTCGATGAGCGCGATGTCGAGCGTGCGGAGGTGCACGGCAAGCGCCTGCGTGGACGCGATGTCGTCCTTCGAGGGCGTCACGGAGCCGTTCGGGTGGTTGTGGGCGAGAACGACGCCGACCGCGCTGCACATGACGGCGTCGCGCATGATGTAGCCGAAGTTGATGGGCACGCGCGAGCTGCTGCCGCTGTGGAACTCGTCGCAGCGGATCACGCGGCAGGAATTGTCGATGTACGCGACGAACAGCACCTCCTCGCGCCGTCCGGCGAAACGGGGGACGAAGTATGCGGCGATGCGCTCCGGCTCGCTCAGACGGGTCTCCTGCGTGCCGTGGAGGGCGATGTCCGCCTGATAACGGCGCTGTGTGGCGCCGATGAGCGCGAGAAACTCGGCCGCGCGGGGACCGATGCCATCGACCTCTTCGAGCTGGTCGGCGGACGCCTCGAGCACCGCGTGCAGCGAGCCGAAGTGTTTCATCAGCCGGTGCGCGAGCGGGTTGGTGTCGCACTGGCGCATCGCGAAAAACAGCAGCACTTCGAGCAATTCATGGTCATTGAAGGCGTCTACGCCGAATTTATGAAACTTGTCGAACATTCGGCGGCGGTGCCCGCTATGCAGATTGTCCGTCATGTGCGCCGCCTCCTTTCGCCGTCTTGTCGAAAAATGCACAGGCAACACCGCATAATTAAAGCTGCGGTGCTTTGCGGAAATTTTTCACCCTGATTGCGTTGCGATTTCTTGCAATACGAAAGTATTGCTGCAAAACCGCGCCTTATCAGAGCACAAAATTTGCTCGCAAATCGCTCTTGTCTAATTATGCGGTATTGCCTAAGATAATTTTACTATATCGTCTGAAAGGTGGAGAGTCAACCGCACCGGCAGATTTCCCGCCGAAAGGAGATGTAGAAAATGCGAGGGGATTTTTGGACGCAATGTACAAAGACAAAAGAAAAAGTGCTGAAACTCAAAGATTTCAGCACAATTCTTGGTGCGGATGGGGGGACTTGAACCCCCACGTCCTTGCGAACACTAGCACCTGAAGCTAGCGCGTCTGCCATTCCGCCACATCCGCATGTGGTCTTAAATTATTTTCGCACTGAGAAGAAATGGTGCGAGTGACGGGACTTGAACCCGTACGTCGTTCGACACACGCCCCTCAAACGTGCCTGTCTACCAGTTCCAGCACACTCGCGTTTCCAGTTTTCAGCGAGTCGCCTCGCTCTCAGCGACAAGAATTATTATATCAGCAGACCCCCGTTTTGTCAACAGAATATTTTAATTTTTTCAGAAAAATTTTCACCGACGCAAAAAACGCGGGCAAAGGCGGCCCCTCACCCGCGTTTTCCGCCGTGTTACGCACCGAACCGCATCTGAAGCCGCAGCCGGTCGGCAATCATCGAGATAAACTCGCTGTTAGTCGGCTTGCCCTTGACGCCGGACACCGTGTAGCCGAAGTAGCTTTGCAGCGTTTCGATGTCGCCGCGGTCCCACGCCACTTCGATCGCGTGGCGGATGGCGCGCTCGACGCGCGACGAGGTCGTATGGAACTTCTTCGCGATGGACGGATACAGTACCTTGGTGATGGCGCTGACCGACTCGATGTCCTCGACCGCCATCATGATCGCCTCGCGCAGGTACTGATAGCCCTTGATGTGCGCCGGGACGCCGACCTGATGAATGACCTCGGTCACGCGCACCTCAAGCGCGACTGCGCTTTCCTCCCGCGCCATGTGCTTCTTCCCTGCTCGCCACAGCCGGATGCGCTCGCAGACCTTGTCCGCCGCGATCGGCTTGCGCAGGAATACGTCCGCGCCCAGATGGGCACACTCCGCGCAGACCTGTGTGCTGCTGAACGCCGAAATCACGAACACCGCCGGCATCTTCCCCTCACGGTGCAGCGTTTCGAGCAGCATCACGCCGTCCATCCCCGGCAGGGACAGCTCGGTGATCAGAAGCTCCGGCCGCAGCTCGCCCACCGCCGCGAGCGCCTTGTCTCCGTTCTCCGCGATGCCGACCAGCTCCATGTCCTCGGACGCTTCGCAGAGCGCCGCCATCTGCGCGCAAAATTCCTCATCGCTGTCCGCCAGCAGGATACGAATTTTTTCACCCTTGTTATCCATGTCATCAACCGCTTTCGATAAGAATTATTTTTCAGAGTTTCCTGCTCTGTCTTTTGTTTCTATGCTCTGGATTTTACCATATTCTCTGACGTTATTCAATCCATTTCTGCAACTTTTTATTGTTTTCATCCCGCTTCTTTCCCTTGCAAAACGGTATTTTCGACACAAATTCACCTTTTACGTAACGACCCGTCAAAGAAGGCCGTTCTCCATTTCATGCAGTCCGGGGCAAATCTTCTCATGTGTTGCGCGGCGCACTCCGCGGCAGACTAACAGCGGAGGTGACAGCATTGGGAAAAATAAAAATCAGACTTCCGGCGGTGCTCCTTGCGCTCGTTCTCCTGTTCCCGGCGCAGGCGGCGGCGGTGCGCGAGGTCATCCCGATCGGCCACACGGCAGGCATCCGCATGAAAAGCGAGGGCGTGCTTGTGGTGCGGCTGGACGAGGTGGAAAGCGCAGACGGAAAGCACTGTCCGGCGCAGGAGGCCGGTCTGCGCGAGGGCGACATCATCGTTTCCGCAGACGGGCAGGCGGTCGCGTCGAACGACGCGCTTCAGACCGTGCTTGCGGCGGCGGACGGCGGCGCGGTGACGCTCGGCGTGCGGCGCGGAAGTGAAACGCTCTCGCTCAAGGCTTCGCCCTGCACCGATCGAACGGGTACGCTGCGGCTCGGCATTCTTGCGCGCGACAGCATGGCCGGCATCGGCACGCTGACCTTCGCCGACCCGGAGACCGGCGTTTTCGGCTCGCTCGGCCACGGCGTCTGCGACGCGGAAACCGGCGTGCTGCTCCCGCTCGCGGACGGCAAGCTCGTGCGCTCAACGGTCGAGAGCGTGACCCCCGGCAGGGCCGGTTCGCCCGGTGCGCTGCAAGGCGACTTCTCCGACGCGAAAGTCATCGGCACGGTCACAAAAAACACCGTGCGCGGCATTTTCGGCACGCTTTCCGAGCGTTCGCTGCTGAGCGGAGAGAGCGCCGTTCCGGTCGCCTCGCGTGACGAAATCCAGACCGGCGATGCGGAAATCCTCGCGAACACCTCGGGTGACGAGGTACAGCGCTATTCTGTGCAGATCGTGCGGATTTATCCGGAAAACGACGAATATGGCCGCGGCATGATGCTCCGCGTGACCGATAAGGCGCTCCTCGCCCAGACCGGCGGCATTCTTCAGGGGATGAGCGGCTCGCCCGTCCTCCAGAACGGCAAGCTCATCGGCGCGGTGACGCACGTTCTCGTAGACGACCCGGCGAGCGGCTACGCCATCTGCATCGAGGATATGCTCGCGGAGGCGGACAGCGCCGCCGCATGACCCTTTCCGCCCCTTGGAGGTTTCTCTCCCCCTCCGAGGGGCTTTCGGTTGCCACAGGAGGCTCTGTATGGTACAATCATTCTGTATCGTATCATCATAATGAATATGTTTTTTAGGGGATACACTATGGAGTTCAAAATATATCAAAATCTGGTGGAAAAGTATTATAAACACGATTGCAGAGAACTCAATTTTCAGAATAGAATATTGATTCCTTTTCTGGAACAGCTCATTCCTGAGAAATATGATGTTGTTGACGCCAGTACATTGTATAAGAATTGGGAAAATATATCTCGTGACTCTTTTGCCGGACGGTCGTATACGCCGGATATTTTAATAGCCCAAAACTGGGACCTGTTTGATGATCAAAAGCAAAATCCTCTGGCTATAATCGAAGTTAAGTGCCCAACAGCTAACGATAGACGGCACGCAAACGAAGAGGTAAGCGAGTACAAAGGCAAGTCGCAACGTGTTATATTGACAGATTGTATTACATGGGAAATCTATGAAAAAGATAAGAAAACAAGATTTTTTTATCTGAACAAACTGGACGAAGAACGTTCGCCAGTTTGCGAACGCAGTATTCCGGAAAACAGAAAAGGCAGAACCATTCAGTGGATAAATGAAAATATTCCGGGCAATGATTGGGATCAGCTTAATAATGCGATAAAGGGGTGGTTTCCATGCACAGACTGAAACAGTCCGTTTTTCTTCGAAAGCTCCGCGTAAGCCTGTTCTGCCTGCCGCTGCTGTCGCTGCTCACGCTGCCGCAGCTGTTTTTCGGCTATCTTGTGCCGCAGAAAACGAGCACCGAGGTCATCCACACCTCGGCGGGCGACGTGACGCACACGGAATACCGGACGGAAAATCCGAACTTCACGCAGTACATCCGTATCTATAAGGACGCACAGAACACCGCCGTCCGCACCGACCGTTTTCTCCCCGCGGGCGAGGCGCGCACGCACGAGTCCAAGGTGCTGACCGTCACGGGAAGCGGCACGCTGCGCACCTACGACTGCAAGGCGAACAAATGGAGCGAAACGCCGCTTCGCGCCGGCACCTATCCCAAGGGAATGTACTTCGTCCGCGCGGACGGCTGCGACAGCATCATCGTCACGCCCCTCGCCTACCGCGACCGGGGCACCGGCATGATTGAATATCTCCCCGGCTCGGACGGCACGCTCGAAGTGACGGAAACCCGCGACGGCTTCGCCCTTTCGGTGAAAAGCGGCTCAGTCCCGGCCGGCGCGTTCAGCGACTCGCTCGCGCTGACGTCCGAACAGCTGCTGTTCGACTGGAACGACAGCGACACGCTCACCCACTGGCAGAACTATCGCTTCACCGACGACAACCGCTGGTGCTTTGACGGCTACTACTATACCGCGCCGCCCGAATACTACCCGCTCGGCGACAACTACTTTCACGCCCTCCCCGGCGCCTACATCACCTGCAAGATAGTGCGCGTACCTGAGGACGGCGCGTGCCGGATGCTCGGTATTGCCATGCTCGACGTCATGCGCCGCCAGCAGAACGAACTTGGCTTTATCCCCTCGCGTGCGGGCAGCACATGGCTCAAAAACGACTACGGCATCGAGCCGGGCTACTACGACACCCGCTTCAACACCGACCTTTGGCTCGCTGTCGTGAACGCAGCGGAGAACTACGGCGTGACCGAGTGGCTGCCGCAGGCGCAGCGCTACGCAGATTTTCTCGTGGACTACGCCGAGAACCACCACTCCCCCGTTACGACCGGCGACGCGCTCCTCGTGCAGGACTACTGGCACCCGGACGGCTCAAAACCCACGCACACCTCGCTCAACCACCACTCTGCCGAGGCGATCTTCCTCTACCGCCTCGCGGCCTCCATCGGCGAGGAACGCTACGCCCTCGTGGCCGACCGTATGGTGCAGGGCATCGACCAGACGGTTTCGCGCTGGGTTCGCCCGGACGGCAACCTGCATTACAGCCTGTCCCCTGCGGGTGTCGGCGGCGGCGCGGACTACCCCTATCTCACCTACAACGACCTCGCGGAGCTGCAAAGGCTGTACGTCAAGCGCTTTGGCTCCCCTGACGCCGCCATCCGGACCCTCGCCCATACCAAGCTCAACTGGATGCAGAAAAATCATGTCGTTATCCTGTACTGACTGTTCTCCACCGGGCCGCCGCCCTTCAGAACGCCAAAAAGCACGGAATGCATCGTGCATTCCGTGCTCTTGTTTTTCCCTGCTTCAATTACAGCATCAGCCGCCGCATTCCTCGCGGATAAACAGGCAGCCGTCGATGAGCGCCGCCACGCCGTCGTCCGATACGTGCAGCTTGATGTCGTCCACCTCGCCCGAGAAGGTATCCATGTCCACCGGAATGTCCCACTCGACCGGTTCGGTCTCCGCAAAGCAGTCCATCACGCCGAACAGCACCCGCGACACCGCGAAATGCGGCTCGGTCATGAAGTGCTCGATGAGCTGGAGGGTGTAGACGTCGCCCTTGTAGCAGACCGCCGCGACGCAGTACGCCCCGTCCGACACATGGACAAGCTCCTCCTCGACCGTGTCCCAGTAGAGCACCACGCCGCCCTGCATCCCGGCCGTGTGCAGCACGCACAGGATATAGCGCCCGTCGGTTTCAACGAAGCCTCCCTCGTTTTCGTAGATATACTCCCAATAAGGGTAGATGTCCTCGCCGCAGATGCGCTGCTCCTCGCCGCCGACGTCCGCCGCGATGAGTACATCGTCCGGAAGGTCCGGCTCGAACTTGATCTGATAAATGTCAGGCAGCTGCCCCATCTCTACCCCTCCTCTGCGTTTTCTGCGTCACTTTGCGCGGCGGCGCGACTTTTTCTTCTGCACGCTGTAACCGAACTTGCCGAGCTTTCTGCCGAGTCCGAAATATTCGCCGTGCGAGTACATGATAAGGCCGGTGCCGTTGATGTCGAAGCGGCCGGTTTCGTCCATGTATTTCTCGTCCGCCGTCACGCCCACGACCTCCGCGAGGAACATGGTGTGGCTGCCGAGCGCACGCTCCTCGACCACGCGGCAGGCGATGTTCACCGGGCTTTCCGCGATGCCGGGCGCGGACACGCCCTCGACCGCAAGCGGCGTAAGCCCCGTCTTTGCGAATTTATCGACCTCCCGGCCGCTCACAACGCCGCAGTAGTCGCAGGCTCGCGTCAGCTTTTCGGTGGTGAGGTTGATGACGAACTCGCCCGTTTCCCGTATCATATCGTAGGAATATCGTGTCGGACGCACCGAAATCGAAACCATCGGCGGATTGGTGCAGACCGTGCCCGCCCACGCGATGGTGATGATGTTCGGCTTTCCCTCTTTATCCGCGCAGCTGACCATGACCGCCGGCACGGGATTGAGCATATTGCCCGGCTTCCAGCTTTGTTTTCCCATTTTTCTCTCCTTTTAGATGACACATCCCCGGCGCCGCCTGAATAGACCTGCCGGGGATGCCGTTGTTAATCTTCCGTTTTGGCTGTCTTGGCCGCCTTTGCCGGTGCGCGTGTACTGAGGAAGGACGAGACCGCACGAGTGATAACGCCGCCTGCCGCGCAGCATACGATGGCCTCGATAAGACCCTGCACGCCGACGAGCAGTACCACGAACATCAGCGGATTGACCGCGCCGAGATCTGCGACCTTGCTCTGGATAAATTCGGTATTATAGAACACCAGAACGATATATCCCATGAAGAACAGCGTATTGAGCAGCGGCGCACTCAGCGCACCAATAAAGTAGCTCCAGCCGCCCCTGCGGTCGATCAAGCGCAGCGCCTTGAAGATCAGACCGACGCAGAAGCCCATGAGCACGCGCATGACAACGCACAGCACAAAGGTATTCAGCGGACTGATCTGGAAGAACACGCCGGTCATGCCCACACCGGAAAGCGCGTCCTTGAAGCTGACGAGACCGAATACCGCGCCAAGAATGGCGCCGGCCGCCGGGCCCATCGTCATCGCGCCGACCGCGATCGGCACGGTCAGGAACGACATATACAGCGGTCCGACCGGCACGCTGCCGAGGCCGATGAGCTTCATGACAATCTCGATCGCCGCGAGCAGACCGAGCTGTGCAAGGAAGCGCACGTTGGTTTTGTTGTTATTCATTTTTATTCCTCCCGCTCCCGTCTCAGCACTTTTTCCGCCGAGTACAGGGCAAAATTTTTAACAAATTGAAACGTTAGCCCCGGTTTCTGCTCCAGACGAGCCGCAGACCCTCGAAAATCAGGTCGTCCGTGCGGTCCCAGTCGATGGAGAGATGGGGTGCGATAAGCGGCGCACAGTCGCCGGTCAGCCAGACCTGCGGCGTATTGCCGAGGCAGGCGGCGTACCGCTCGACCAGACCATCCACCATGGCGGCCGCGCCGAGCACCGCGCCGATGCGCATGGCGTCCGCCGTGTTCCGCGCCATGACGTCGTACTTCGCGCCGCGCGTGAGCGCAACGGTCGGCAGCTGCGCGGTCTGCGTGCGGAGCGCCTCAAGCGAAAGCTCCACGCCCGCGGTGATGGCGGACGCGACCAGAGCGCCGTTCTCGTCGAGCACGGTAAACGTTGTCGCCGTGCCGCAGTCCACGATGACGCAGGGCAGCTTTCCCCTCGCTTTCGCGCCCACAGCGGCGGCTACGCGGTCGGTGCCGACCTGCTGCGGCTGGTCCGAGCGGATGTTGAGGCCGGTCTTGACGCCGCTCGACAGGCTGAGCACCTTGTGTCGGCTGCCCGCGATACGCGCGAGCGCCCCCGTCAGCGCAGGCGTCAGCTGCGGCACGACCGACGCGAGAACCACGCCGGTGATATGCTCGCCGGACACGCCGTAGAGCGTGAACAGCTGCGTCAGCATGAGGTTGTAGTAATCCGAGGTCTGCCGCGGCTCGGTCTGGATTGAGGCATGGAAACAGATTTCCTCCCCTTCGAAGCCGACCGCGCGGATATGGCTGTTCTCCGCGAGAACGGTAATAAGCATATCGTGACCTCCTCCATACTTTTTCACGAGCCTGTCGCGAAACTACAGTTTCGCCGACATTCTGTGTTCTGACAGCGCGTTGCGCCGCAGAACACGGACGTCCGAAAGTTCCCATACGGAAACTTTCTCCCTCTGGGAGTATAAAAACCGTGATACATGCTCCCGGTTTTTATGATTTTGCGCTGCAAAATCTATTTCATGCGCGCCCTGCGCGCGAAACACCGTATTCTCGAAAAATTGAATTTATCGACAGACTGACTGTATTATACCTCGATTTCGTCCTTTGCGCAATACGAAGGAGCAGAGAAATCTTCCCTGCTCCCGTGAAATATTATGTGTTCTTTTTACATTCTGCCTTCCAGATACTTCTTGCGCTGCTCGTAGCCCTTCTTGCCGAGCAGAGCGAACATATTCTTCTTGTAGGCTTCAACGCCCGGCTGGTCGAACGGGTTGACGCCGAGCAGATAGCCGGAAATGCCGCACGCCTTTTCGAAAAAGTAAACGAGGTAGCCGAAATGCCAAGCATCCGCGCGGTCAATCTCGAACACGATATTGGGCGTGCCGCCGTCCACGTGCGCGAGCAGCGTGCCCTGATATGCCTTGGAGTTGACGAACTGAACGCTCTTGCCTGCGAGGTAGTTCAGGCCGTCGATATCGTCCTTTTCCTCCTTGATGATGCTCTCCGAGCGCGGCTCACGCACCCACAGCACGGTCTCGAACATCATGCGCGTGCCGTCCTGAATGAACTGGCCGATGGAATGCAGGTCGGTCGAGAAATTCGCGCTCGTAGAGAAAATGCCCTTGTGGTCCTTGCCCTCGGACTCGTCGAACAGCTGCTTGAACCACTCGCCGAGCATGACGAGCGCCGGCTCATAGTTGACGAGGATTTCCATCGACTTGCCCTTGCGGTGCAGAATGCTGCGCAGCGCGGCGTATTTTGCCGCGAGGTGATCGGTGGAGTGGCTGTTTTCGATACGCGACTGCGCCGCACCCTCCATGACCTCGTCGATGTTGACGCCCGCCGCCGCCATCGGCAGCAGACCGACCGGCGTCAGCACAGAAAAGCGACCGCCGATGTCGTCCGGCACCACGAAGGTTTCGTAGCCCTCGTCGTCCGCGAGCTGCTTGAGTGCGCCGCGCTCCTTGTCGGTGGTAGCGAAGATGCGCTCCTTCGCGCCCTCACGGCCGTACTTCTTTTCGCACAGCTCCTTGAAAATGCGGAACGCGATGGCCGGTTCGGTCGTCGTGCCCGACTTGGAGATGACGTTGATGCAAAAATCGCGGTCGCCGATGATCTTCACGAGGTCGTTCAGATAGCTCGACGAAATGTTGTTGCCCGCGAAGTAGACCTCGGGCGTGCCCTCCGGGCGCACCTGATTGTACATCTGGCCGTTTACGAACTCGATGGCCGCTCTCGCGCCCAGATACGAGCCGCCGATGCCGATTACGATAAGCACGTCAGCCGTCTTGCGGATTTTCTCCGCCGCCTGCTTGATGCGTGTAAATTCCTCTCTGTCATAGTTTTCCGGAAGATCGAGCCAGCCGAGAAAATCGTTTCCCGCTCCCTTTCGCTGCTCGAGCGTATCCTGCGCGACCTTGACGAGCGGCTCCGCGTCCAGAATTTCGTCATCCTGCACATACCGCCAAAGGCCGTTCATCTTCAGATCCATAGACATGCTGCATTTCCCCTTAATTTATCCTCTCAAAACCCGGGTCACAGCGTCTCTCTCACTGTAACCCTTTACCAATAGTATACCACATCTGCGGAGAAAGGCAAGAGTTTTGTTTATTTTCTACAAAACATTTCGAATTTCACCCGGATTTTGCAATATTTTTACCACACCGTTTTTTTGTAAAAATGCACAAAGACCGCTTTTCATATGAAAAAGCGGTCCCTGAGAAAGTTTTTAGTTGAGAAAATGCCGGTTTCGGACTGACTCGTTTTTCTTAGTAGATCGGGAAACGGGAGCAGATCTCGCAGACATTGCGGCGGATCTCGTCAGCCTTGTTGTCGAAATCGGTCGCTGCCTGCCAGATGAACTCGGCGATGTGGAGCATCTCCGGCTTGCCGAAGCCTCGGGTGGTGACGGCCGGGGTGCCGATACGCTGACCGGAGGTAACGAACGGGCTTTCCGGGTCGTTCGGGATAGCGTTCTTGTTCGCGGTGATGTAAACCTCGTCCAGACGGCGCTGAAGCTCCTTGCCGGTGACGCCGGTGCCGCGCAGGTCGATCAGCATGAGGTGGTTGTCCGTGCCGCCGGAAACCAGATGGAAGCCCTGATTCTGGAGCGCCTCTGCGAGAGCCTTTGCGTTGTCAACGACGCGCTGCTGATACGCCTTGAACTCCGGCTTGAGCGCCTCGCCGAAGCAGACAGCCTTCGCCGCGATCACGTGCTCAAGCGGGCCGCCCTGGGTGCCCGGGAAGATGGCCTTGTTGAACTTCTTTGCAAGCTCCTCGTTGTTCGTGAGGATAACGCCGCCGCGCGGGCCGCGCAGGGTCTTGTGAGTGGTGGTGGTGACGACGTCCGCATACGGAACCGGGCTCTGGTGCAGACCGGCCGCGACCAGACCTGCGATGTGCGCCATATCGACGAACAGGTAAGCGCCGACCTCGTGCGCGATCTCTGCGAACTTGGCAAAGTCGATGGCACGCGGATAAGCGGAAGCGCCGGCGATGATCATCTTCGGCTGCTCCTTCTTGGCCATTTCGCGGACAGCGTCGTAGTCGATATAGCCGTTGTCGTCCACGCCGTAGGAAACGATATGGTACAGCAGACCGGACTGGTTGACCGGGGAGCCGTGGGTCAGGTGGCCGCCGTTGTCAAGGCTCATGCCCATAACGGTGTCGCCCGGCTTGCAGAGCGCCTGATAGACCGCCATGTTGGCCTGAGCGCCCGAGTGCGGCTGAACGTTGGCGAACTTTGCGCCGAATACCTCGCAGACACGGCTGATCGCCAGACGCTCGACCTCATCGACGCACTCACAGCCGCCGTAGTAGCGCTTGCCCGGGTAGCCCTCGGCGTACTTGTTGGTCAGAACCGAACCCATAGCCGCCATGACTGCCTCGCTTACGATGTTCTCGGATGCGATCAGCTCGATGTTGCGCTGCTGGCGCTTGTATTCTGCCTCGATCATATTACCCAGCTCGGGGTCATATGCCTTTACGAAATCCATAGCTTCGCGTACCATGTTTCATCCTCCATTTGCAAGGGAAATTTTATTACACTTATTAAACCACATTTTTCTCATTCTTTCCATAGTGAAAGAGTTAGTAAATTGCAAGGTTCACAGAAAACTTTCTGTGAATGTTGTTTAATCTGTATATTTTTCACCGCATTTTTCCGAACGACGGACAGATGTCCGCGAGAGGACAGTCTGCGCAGTGAGGCGCACGGGCGGTGCAGTGCTCGCGGCCGAACAGCACGAGGCGGTGGCAGAAGTCCGAGGACTCCTCGGGCGGAACGAGCTTCCGCAGCGCGTTTTCCACCTTGACCGGGTCCTTTTCGTTCTTCACGAAGCCGAGGCGGTTGGACAGGCGGATGCAGTGCGTGTCGCAGACAATGGCGGGCTTGCCGTAGATGTCACCGAGCACAAGGTTCGCGGTCTTGCGCCCGACGCCCGGCAGGCGGAGCAGCTGCTCCATCGTGTCCGGGACCCTGCCGCCGTACTCCGCGAGCAGCATGACCGCTGAGGCGTGCAGGTCACGCGCCTTGGTGCGGAACAGGCCGCAGCTTTTGATGACCTCGGCGATGTCCTCCTCGCTCGCCTCCGCGAAGCTCTGAAGCGTCGGAAAATCCGAGAACAGCCGCTCGGTCACGATGTTCACCCGTGCGTCCGTGCACTGTGCGGAGAGCCGCGTCGCAAACAGCAGCTCGTAGTCGTGCGTATAGTGCAGGGCGCAGACCGCCTCGGGATAGACGTCCTTGAGCCGGCGGACGACCTCGATCATGCGTTCTTTCTTTGTCATGCCATTTTCCTCCCAAGTGAGCCTGTCGCGAAACTACAGTTTCGCCGACAATCTGTGTTTTGACTTCGCAAAACACGGACGTCCGAAAGTTCCCA
>OODU01000459.1_pt1 | contig 46475 bp, 34 predicted proteins | sample 1671171 | NCBI WGS metagenome assembly OODU01 (sample SAMN06348129, study PRJEB24527) | human gut metagenome | biome: human gut; feature: ankylosing spondylitis patient; material: feces | host: Homo sapiens | place: China | collected 2015-10
TACCGTGAAATCGCAACAAAGTCAGGGCACAAAATTTCCGCAAAGCGCCGCAGCTTTAATTGTGCGGTGTTGCCTTAAAAATAAACGCCGGGATGGGCGGGTCGTTTTTCCGGTTCGCCCAGTCGCACAGCAGCACGCTGTACCGGCGGTCATCGAGCGTTCTGAGGTGCGCGAGGATGGCGTCCCGCTCGCCGTAGCCGTTTTCGCCGCCGTAGTAGATGGCGAGCGCCATCGCACCGCCCGGCTTCAGCAGCCGCAGACCGGCGTCGATCGCCGCGATGGACGAGTCGGCGTGGGTGAAGATATGCGGGTCGCCGCCCGGGAGTCTGCCGAAGTTGAAAACGATGCAGTCCGCGCTCTCAGGCTGCGCGTACCGCTCCATGTTCGCGTGGCTTTCGAGCAGCACCTCGGCGTGCCTGCCCTGCGCCGCGAGAAGCGCCTTGGTCTGGCGCACGGCGTCCTCCTGCACGTCAAAGGCGAGAACGCGGCCCGTGTCCCCTGCCAGCTCGCACAGCAGCGCCGTATCGCGCCCCTTGCCTGCCGTCGCGTCGATGCACAGACTGCCCGGGCGCACTGTCCGACGCAGAAAATCGTGCACAATGGATAATGTATTCATTGAAATCCTCCGATGATTTTGCTGTCTTTATCATACGGCATTCCTCCATAGCCGTCAAGTCATAAAAAGGCCCCGGAAAATCCGGGCATTTCGCCTTTCCTTTCCGGGACCTTGGAGAGAAGTTATCTGTTTTTACGCTCTTGTGACCTTCTTGACCCACTTCCAGCTGTGCAGGCGGATGCCGACCGGAATGGCCTTATAAAGCTGGTCCCACTTGAGCAGGAAGAACACCACGGCCGGCGGGCACTTCCACCAGAACGCCGCCATCGCCGAGAACGGCACGATGACGCCCCACATACTGATGAGGTTCATCTTGGCGCTGAAGCCGGTGTCGCCGCCGCCGCGGATGATGCCGTTATCGCACGCCATCTGGTACGAGGTGCCGACCGTCGTGACCGCGAGGACAAGCATGAACTGTCGGCTGAGCCGGTACGCGCTTTCGGTCAGCGTGCCGCCGAAGGCCGCGAGAATAGGCCCTCTCAGCAGGAAAATCGCGAGTCCCGAGCACAGGCCGATCGAGATAAACACCACCTGAAGCGTCGTGACGAGCGGATGCAGCCGCTTTTCGTCCCCCTCGCCGATGGTGCGGCCGACCACGATGCCCGCCGCGCTCGCCGCGCCGTAGCAGACAACCGAGAGCACCTGATAGACCTGCACCGAGATGGCGTTCGCCGCCGTCACGTCGCCGCCGAGGTGGCCGAGAATGCCGGTCTGAACCATCTGTGCCACGCCCCAGAGCGCCTGATTGATGAGCACCGGGAGCGAAACCCTCATGTAATCGCGCACGTAACTCGTGTCGATGTGCAGCAGCTTGCGCAGGTTGAGATTGAGGACGTTTTCCTTGTATTTGAGGAACCAGATGACGATGAGCAGCTCAACGCACCGCGCAATCAGGGTCGCGCAGGCCGCGCCGCGCACGCCCATCTCCGGGAAACCGAGGTTGCCGTAAATCAGCAGATAGTTCAGGCATACATTGATGACGAGCGTCGAGCCGGAAATCATGTAGCCGATTTTAACCACGCCGATCGAGCGCAGCGACGCCACGAGGATATTCGTGATCGTGAAAATGACGTAGGTGAAGCGGATGATGCTGAAATACTTCGCGCCCTCCGCGATGACCGCCGGGTCGTTCGAGAGCAGCTGCAAAATCTGCGTCGGCCAGCCGCACACCAGAATGAACAGCAGTACCGCCAGTGCGCCGCCGAAGCGCAGCGCCACGCCGATGATGTTCGGGATGGGTTCGAGCTTCTTTTTGCCCCAGTATTGCGAACCCATGACAACCGCGCCCTCGCCCGCGCCGACGACCAGCATCTGAAGCAGGAACTGGATCTGGTTGCACAGGCTGACGCCGCCCATCGCGTCCTGACTGTACCGACCGAGCATGAGCGTGTCCATCATGTTGACGCCGTAGGTCAGCAGGTTCTGAAGCGCGAGCGACAGCGCCAGAACCATGAACGACTTATAAAACGTCTTTTCTTTTATCATACCGTCTTTCCCCCAGTTTGTCCGCCGAAACCGTGCAGCTGTGTGTTTTCCGCCTGTCTGTGGCGGATTTTTATCGGCCGGACGCTTTTACTGTCTTCATATTACAGGATTTTTCCGTCGATGGCAATAACAAAACACTGCAATCTATTTATATTTTGTGCTATAATATCGGTATCCGTTACAAGGGAGGTCGAACGCTGTGAAGGTTCTCGGAGAGCCTGGCGTGCTCGCGCGGTCGGAGCGCTTTTTCTCTACGCCCGGCGCTGTCGCACGCAGCCTGTTTTACTACGTGACCCGCGCCGGGCATTATTACTATGATGAAAATTATGATTTCCGCGACAACTGCGAGATCGCGCATCTCGAAAGCCACCGCAACTTCTATCTGCTCTATGTGCGTGCCGGGACGATGTGCGTCCACACCGACCACGAGTTTTCGGTCGAGCGCGGACAGGCGGCGCTGGTGGACTGCCGCAAGCCCCACCGCTTCTTCACGAAGGGCGACGCCGAGGCCATCTGGATTCACTTCGACGGAGCGAACGCGGCGGCGTTCTTTGCGCAGATCGTCGCCTTCAACGGCGGCCGCCAGACCTTCTCTCCCCCGGCACCGCTCCATCTGGAGCAGGAGCTGGCGCAGCTGGTGCTCGGTCTGCGCACGGGCGAGATGAGCGAGGTCGAGCGCTCGCAGGCACTTTACCGCATCCTGTGCGGCCTGCTGCTCCCGCAGAGCACGCGCGGCCAGCGCGAGAACGACGCCGTAGCGTCCGCTGTGCGCTTCATCGACAGCCGCCTTACCGAGGAGCTTCCCGTCCGGCGCATCGCCGCCCACGTCAATCTCAGCGCCTCGCATTTCTCCCGGCTGTTCCGCGCCGCGACCGGCTTTTCGCCCCACGAGTACATCATGCTCCACCGCATCGACGAGGCGAAGGCGCTACTGCACTCGACCGCGCTTTCGGTCAGCGAAATCGCCTTCCGGGTCGGCTTCCGCAGCGAGGTAAACTTCATCACGGCCTTCCGCTCGAAAACCGGCCAGTCCCCCACCCAGTTTCGCAGCAACCCCTTTTGAAAAAACGCCCTCCGAAGCGCACAGATGCGTTTTCCGGAGGGCGTTTGTCTGTTCAGTTGTCGCTTTCCTCAGCCATGCCCACAAGCTGGCACAGCGTCATGAGGCTGTCCGACAGATGCACGTTTTCGACCGGCACGCCGAGTCCTTCGAGGTGCAGGTCCTCGCCCGTGAAGTTCCACAGGCCGCGAACGCCGCGCTCCACAAGGTCACGGGCAATCGCCGGGGCGTTGCCGCGCGGAATGGTCAGCACCGCCACGTCCGGGTGGTGCTCCGCGATGTAGGCGTCCAGCTCGCCTGCCGCCTTGACCTCGTGCCCGCCGAAGCTGCGGCCGATGAGGTCGGGGTTTGCGTCGAACGCGCAGAGCAGCTCAAAGCCGCTCGCAGAAAAGTTGAAGTTGTTGAGCAGCGCACGGCCGAGGTTGCCGACGCCGAGCAGGATCGCCGTGCGTCCCGCACGCAGTCCCAGAATGGCGCCCAGCTCCTCTTGGAGCTTTTCGATGTTGTAGCCATAGCCCTGCTGACCGAAGCCGCCGAAGCAGTTGAAATCCTGCCTGATCTGTGACGCGGTCAGTCCCATTCGTTCCGCCAGTGCGCGCGAGGAGATGCGCTGCGCGCCTTCGGCTTTCAGCTCGCAGATATTTCGATAATACCGCGGCAAACGCTGAATGACCGCCTTGGATACCTCTTGCCTGTGTTCCACCGTCTCTCCCCTTTCTCTGGTATTTTTCTTTTCTTTTTACTGTGAAAAATGCGGCGCGTGCCATACAAAGGACCCTTGCACGGCACGCACAGCTTCTCTTAAACTATCTTACAGCTTTGCAATCGTGTCGAGCACGTAATCCGTAAACTCCTGTGCGGTTGCGCCGGTGTCGCGGCCGGTGACCACGACCTTGCGCTCCTCGACCATGCAGATGTCGAGTGCGCGGTCGAGCTTGTGCGCCAGCTCGATTTCGCCGATGTGCTCAAGCAGCATGACGGCTGCACGCAGCACGGAGGACGGGTCTGCGTACTTTGCGCGGCCTTCCTTGACCATGCGCGGCGCAGAGCCGTGAATTGCCTCGAACATCGCGTAGCGCTTGCCGATATTCGCCGAACCGGCGGTGCCGACGCCGCCCTGGATTTCCGCCGCCTCGTCGGTGATGATGTCGCCGTAGAGGTTGGGCAGGACAACGACCTTGAAGTCGCGGCGGCGCTTGTCGTCGAGCAGCTTCGCGGTCATGATGTCGATGTACCAGTCGTCAAAAACGACCTCCGGGTACTCTGCGGCAACCTTCTGGCAGGTATCGAGGAACTTGCCGTCGGTGGTCTTGATGATGTTCGCCTTGGTGACGCAGGAAACGCGGTTCTTGCCGGTCTTGCGTGCGTAGTCGAAGGCCAGACGCGCGATACGCTCGCAGCCCTGCGAGGTCGCAACGGTGAAGTCGATGTACAGGTCATCGTCGATCTTGACGCCCTGCGAGCCGACGGCGTAGCCGCCCTCGGTGTTCTCGCGGTAGAACGTCCAGTCGATGCCGAGCTCGGGCACCTTGACCGGGCGGACGTTGGCGAACAGGTCGAGCGCCTTGCGCATCGCAACGTTCGCGGACTCAACGTTCGGCCACGGGTCGCCCTTGCGCGGGGTCGTGGTGGGGCCCTTCAGGATAACGTGGCAGGCTTTCAGCTGCTCCATGACGTCGGGCGGGATTGCGCAGCCGAGCTCGGCGCGGCGCTCGATGGTCAGGCCGTCGATGACGCGGAACTCGACCTTGCCGGCCTTTACCTTGTCCGCAAGCAGAACCTCAAGGGCGTGCTGCGCCATGCCGGTGATCATCGGGCCGATGCCGTCGCCGCCGCACACGCCGATAATCAGCTTGTCCAGCTTGGAGTAATCAATAAAATCGTCCTGCGCCTTCATATCCATGATACGCTTGCGCTGGCTCTCTACTACTGCTTCAAATTTATCCAGAACAGACTGGTCGATAGACATTTGTGTGTCCTCCTGTCGCATTGATATTATTTTAACAAAGAAATCTTCATCTGTCAAGCGGGGCGGACGGAAGGCGCGTCGGCCTCTCCGCCCTGCCCCGGTGCGGTTTTACTTCGCAGCCGCCTGCTGACGCGCATAGAGCAGCGTGCCGCCTGCGAGCAGCGCGTGGCGCTGACGCTCGGAAACTTCGCAGTCCGCCTTGAAGGTCCTGCCGCCGCAGACGACAGTGACCTGCTCACCGTTCTTGACCTCTTCGAGGACGTTCGGCAGCGAGATGTCGTCGAGCAGCTTGATGGCGTCATAATCCGCCGGGTCTGCGAAGGTCAGCGGGATAATGCCGGAGTTGACCAGATTTGCCTTGTGGATACGTGCAAAGGACTTGCACAGGACAGCCTTTACGCCCAGATACAGCGGAACGAGCGCCGCGTGCTCACGGGACGAGCCCTGACCGTAGTTTGCGCCGCCGACGATGATGCCGCCGCCCTGCTCCTTGCAGCGGGACGGGAAATCCTTGTCCACGTTGATGAAGCAGTAGTTGGAGTAGAACGGCACGTTCGAGCGGTACGGCAGCAGCTTCGCGCCGGCCGGCAGGATGTGGTCGGTGGTGATGTTGTCCTCGGTCTTGAGCACGACCTTGCCGGTGTAGGACGCCTCGAGCGCCTTGCCGAGCGGGAACGGCTTGATGTTCGGGCCACGGACGACCTCGACCTCAGCCGGATTTTCCGCCGGCTTTACGATCATGTTGTCGTTGATGACGAAATGCTCGGGCATCTCGATCTCGGGCATCTCGCCGAGGGTGCGCGGGTCTACCAGATGGCCTGCCAGAGCGGACGCCGCCGCGACCTCCGGAGAAACGAGATAGATCTTCGCGTCCTGCGTGCCGGAGCGGCCCTCAAAGTTGCGGTTGAAGGTACGCAGGGAAACGCCTGCGGACTCCGGGGACTGACCCATGCCGATGCAGGGTCCGCATGCGCACTCGAGAATGCGCGCACCGGCGGAAATGATGTCGGAAAGCGCGCCGTTCTGCGCGAGCATATTGAATACCTGCTTGGAGCCCGGGCTGATGGTCAGGGAAACGTTCGGGTCAACGGTCTTGCCTTTGAGGATCGCCGCGACCTTCATCATATCATAGTAGGAAGAGTTGGTGCACGAGCCGATGCAGCACTGATTTACCGGAATTTCACCGATTTCGGTGACTTTCTTGACGTTATCCGGCATATGCGGCATAGCGGCGAGTGGCTCCAGAGCCGAAAGGTCTACGGTGTACTCCTCGTCGTACTCGGCGTCCGGGTCGGAGGACAGCGGTACCCATACGTCGCCGCGGCCCTGTGCCTCGAGGAACTTCTTCGTCGCCTCATCGGACGGGAAGATCGAGGTCGTTGCGCCCAGCTCCGCGCCCATGTTGGTGATGGTCGCGCGTTCCGGAACGGAAAGGGTCTTGACGCCCTCGCCTGCATACTCAACGATCTTGCCGACGCCGCCCTTGACGGTCATCTGGCGCAGTACGTCGAGGATAACGTCCTTCGCGGAGACCCACGGCGACAGCTTGCCGGTCAGGGTCACACGGACCATCTTCGGCATCGGAATGTAATATGCGCCGCCGCCCATCGCGACCGCAACATCCAGACCGCCCGCGCCGAACGCCAGCATACCGATGCCGCCGCCGGTCGGGGTATGGCTGTCCGAGCCGATGAGGGTCTTGCCCGGTGCGCCGAAGCGCTCAAGATGTACCTGATGGCAGATGCCGTTGCCGGCCTTGGAATAGTAGATGCCGTGCTTCTTTGCGACGGAACCGATATATTTGTGGTCATCCGCGTTTTCGAAGCCAGACTGCAGGGTATTATGGTCAATGTACGCGACCGAACGCTCGGTCTTGACCTGATCGACGCCCATCGCCTCAAACTGGAGATAAGCCATCGTACCGGTCGCATCCTGCGTCAGCGTCTGGTCGATCTTGAGGCCGATTTCCTGCCCCACGACCATCTCGCCGTCTACCAGATGCGCCTTCAAAATTTTCTGCGCGATTGTCATACCCATGTGTGTGTACGCTCCTTTTTGTCCCGACGCAGAACACCAAACGCGCCCTGCGCCCCGCCCTCTCTATTGTTTTCAGGGCAGTTGTTGCGGCTTCCACAGCCTTCTCCACGGAGAACGAAACAATTCTCCGTGCCCAGTAGTTAAAAACAGAAGTGGTCACGCCCTGCGGCAAAGCACAGGACGTAAGCCACTTCTATTTTACATCATTTTATGATTTTTGCAAACCCTAATTTACGGGCGTATTTCACAAATCCGCTTTTAGTCTATCGAAAAACTTCGTTTTTCCGACAGTCCGCATTCCGGCTGCGCCGTTTTCCGGGCGTTCCGTCATCCGGGAGCTACGCCGGGTCGCAGATATTGCGTCCGATGTCCGCCGTCGGATAGGCGTTCTGGAGCGTGCGGCCGAGGTTTCCGGCGAGGTACTCATAGTACGCCTGTGCGCCGATCATGGCGGCGTTGTCGCCGCAGAGCTTGAGCGGCGGCAGGAACAGCCGGGTGTGAGTGCGCTTTGCCATGTCGGTGAGCGCCGCGCGGAGGAACGAGTTCGCCGCAACGCCGCCCGCACAGACCACGTTCCGCGCATGGGTCTGCTTGACCGCCTGCTCGAGGCGCGGCACGAGCGTATGCACGACCGCCGCGCAGAACGAGGCCGCAAGGCCCTCCCGGTCGAGCGTTTCGCCCTTCTGCTCGGCGTTGTGCGCGAGGTTGATGACCGCGGTTTTCAGGCCGGAGAACGAAAAGTCGAGCGGCGCGTCCTTGATGCGGCTGTCCGGCAGCTTGTAGCGCTTCGGGTCGCCGTTCTGGGCGAGCGCGTCGATTTTCGGGCCGCCCGGGTAGCCGACGCCCAGCACACGCGCCACCTTGTCGAACGCCTCGCCTGCGGCGTCGTCGCGCGTGCCGCCGAGGATTTCGAACTCGGTGTAGTCGCGTACCATGACGATCTCGCTGTGTCCGCCGGACGCGATGAGGGTCAGAAACGGCGGCTTCAGCTCAGGGTACGCCAGAAACGTCGCCGCGATATGGCCGCGGATGTGGTGCACCGGGATGAACGGCTTGTTCAGGGAAAAGGCAAGCGACTTGCCGAAGTTCGCGCCGACGAGCAGCGCACCGATAAGGCCCGGCGCACAGGTCGCCGCGACCGCGTCCACGTCGTGCTTATCCATGCCGGCGTCCGCAAGCGCCTGCTCGGTCACGCGCACGACCGCCTCCATATGGCGGCGCGAGGCAATCTCGGGCACGACGCCGCCGTAGAGCGCGTGGGTCGCGATCTGCGTGTCCACGACGTTCGACAGCATTTTCCGTCCGTCCTCGATGACGGCGGCCGCCGTTTCATCGCAGGAGGACTCGATAGCAAGTATTCTCAAGGTTTTCACTCCAATTTATAAGGTTTTCTCAAAGCACAGGCAGTTTTCCGCACCGGCGGGACTGCCGTAGTAGTCTATGACCTGATAGCCGAGCTTTTCGTAGAGCGCGGCGGAATCCGCCGTTGTCCGGGCGGTTTCCAGAATGGCGCGGGTGCAGCCGTGCGCGGCGGCGTCCCGCTCAAGCGCCGTGATGATGGCGGAGGCAACGCCCTTTCGGCGGTACGCCGGGTCGATGTAGATGCGCTTGACCTCAAAGGTCTGCTCGTCCATGCGCTTCCACGCGCCGCAGCCGGCCGGAACGCCGTCTATGTACGCAACAACGCGGCAGTCGAACAGATGGGGCAGGTTGTACTTCGCGTAGCGTTTTTCCACGTCACCGACCAGTGTGAAGTAGTACGCATCGAGCGCTGCGGTGAGCGCATGAAAATCCGGGTTCTCGGGGGTAACGAAACGTAATTCCATCATAAATCCTCCTCATTTTCGCCTTAAAAGGCATATCGTACCGGGTTTATCTGTAATTTGTCATCAGCACGCCGTCCTCTGTCGGGGCGGAGTAGTAGTTTTTGCGCACGCCGACCGGCTGAAAGCCGTTTTTCTCGTAGAGCGCGATGGCCGGGGCGTTGGACGCGCGAACCTCCAGCGTCACGAACGCGAGTTTTTTCTCGTCCGCGCGGTGCAGCAGCTCGTGCAGAAGCGCCTCCGCGACGCCCTGCCGGCGGCAGGACGGGAACACCGCGACATTCGTGATGTAGCCCTCGTCGAGTACGGTCTGGCAGCCGACGTAGCCGCAGACCTCCCCTGCCCGCTCGGCCACGAGAAACAGGCCGCTCCCCAGCTCCTCGCGCAGCATTTTCTCGCTCCACGGGGCGTGAAAGCACTGCTTTTCCAGCTCTGCGAGGGCGGAAAGGTGCTTTTCCTGCATTTCGGTTATGTTCATTTTGCGAGTCTCCCGATGATGCTTTCGACCGCCGCCTTGATTTCAGAAGCCGCTCTTCGATAGATTTCGAGATCGCCGCCGAACGGGTCGGAAATGTCGCCCGGCGCGAGCGTGAACACCTTATCCGCGCAGTCCGGGAGCGCCGCGCAAAGATTGTCGTACTGCGAGCCGGTCATGCAGACGAGGTACTTCGCCTCGCGTGCAAGTTCGGGCGTGAGCGCCTTAGAGCGGTGCGCGGAAATGTCCGCGCCAAGCTCCCCGGCGGCGGTCACGGCGTTTTCGCTCGCCGGCAGGCCGTCCGAGGTGTAAAGTCCTGCGCTGTCCGCCGAAAGTCCGGTCTTTTCCTCCCCGCCGAGTGCGCGGAAGAACCCCTCCGCCATCGGCGACCGGCAGGTATTGCCGGTACAAAGAAAAATCAATTTATCCATAGTAAAACCCTTCTTATAGAGTGAAGAGTGTAGAGAACGCGGCGGTCTGCCGTTCTGCAAAAGAGCCGCCCTTCACGGTATCTTCACTCTCAACTCTGTTCTCTTCACTCTTACTTTACTTCGCTTCGTACCAGCTTGCGCCGCAGTTTGCTTCTGCGACGAGCGGGGCGTCCATCTTGAACGCATTTTCCATTTCTTCGGTGAGAATTTTCGCGGCGGCGTCCTTTTCGCGGAGCGGCGCTTCGAGAATCAGCTCGTCGTGCACCTGAAGAATAAGGCGGCTTTCCAGTCCCTCGCGCTTCAGGCGGTCACGCACGCGTACCATGGCGATTTTGATGATGTCGGCCGCCGTGCCCTGAATGGGCGTGTTCATCGCGATGCGCTCAGCCGCCGAGCGGACGTTGAAGTTCTTGCTGTCGATGTCCGGCACGGCGCGGCGGCGTCCGAACAGGGTCGTGACATAGCCCTGCTCGCGGGCAGTCTGCTTGATGGTGCTCATATAATTCTCGATGCCGGGATAGCTGTCGAGATAGGTCTTGATGAACTCCGCGGCCTCCTTGCGGCTCACGCCGATGTCCTGCGCGAGCGAGAAGTCGGAAATACCGTAGACGATGCCGAAGTTTACCGCCTTGCAGGAGGAGCGCATCGAGCTTGTGATCTCGTCGAGCGGCAGGTGGTAGACCTTGGAGGCCGTCGCGGCATGAATGTCCTGACCGGCCACGAACGCGCCGATCATGTGCTTGTCCTGCGAGATATGCGCAAGCACGCGCAGCTCGATCTGCGAATAGTCCGCGTCGATCAGCACATGGTCCTTGTCGGGCGCGACGAACATCCGGCGCAGCTCACGGCCAAGCTCGGTGCGGACCGGGATATTCTGGAGATTGGGGTCGGTCGAGGAAAGACGGCCGGTCGCCGTGACCATCTGCTGGAAATGCGTGTGGATGCGGTTGTCCTTCGTGTCCACGACCGCAAGCAGGCCGTCCACGTAGGTGCTCTTGAGCTTGGTCAGGCGGCGGTATTCGAGGATATGCGCGATAATGGGATGCTCATCGCGCAGACGTTCGAGCACCTCGGCACTCGTCGAGTAGCCGGTCTTGGTCTTTTTCGGGGCCGGCAGACCCAGCCGCTCAAACAGCACCTCGCCCAGCTGACGGGGGCTGTTGATGTTGAACTCCGCGCCGGCGTCCTGATAGATACCGTCCACGAGGTCGCGGATACGGGTTTCAAGGCGTTCGCCGAACGTGCGAAGCTCCTCGGGCGCAACGGCGCAGCCCGCATTCTCCATCTCGGCAAGCACCCGCTCGAGCGGCAGCTCGATTTCGTAGTACAGCTTTCTCATGCCGAACTGCTCGATCTTATCGTTCATCTCGCGGAAAATCTCGCGCATCGCGGCAAGATAGCGCGCCGCCGCGCCCTCTGTCGTTTCGCGTCCGCCGAGGGGCGAAAGCGCCGCCGGGTCATCGAGGTCGAGGTCGGGCAGCATGGCGTTGCAGCAGGCAAGCGCGAGCCGCGGCAGCTCGTAACTCGACTGGGTCGGGTCGATGAGGTAGGCCGCGAGAGCGGTGTCGAAGCTGATGCCGCGCGGGTCGAGGCCGCTTTGAAGCAGGAGCTTGATGGTGTCCTTCGCGTCATGGAGGGCGAGGTTGATGCTGCCGTCAAACAGCCGCGCAAGCACATCGTTCCACGCCTCGCCCATGTCGTCCGCATACAGGCAGTACGCCTCCTCCCCGTCCATCAGGCAGAGCACGCGCACGGTCTTGCCGGTGAGGGCAAAGACGCGGTCGCTTTCGGTCAGCGAGTCGAGGAGCGTGAACGCCTCGAAGGCGGACGATACCGCGCGGCACGCGGGTACTGCCAGCTGTGCGGCGGGCGCCTGCTCCTCGGTCAGGCCGAGGCGGCGGATAAACTGGTCGAATTCGAGCCGCGTCAGCAGCGCATAGAGCGCCGCCTTGTCCATTTTCGGCTCGGGCAGGTTCTCTACGTCAAGTTCGAGCGGCACGCTGCGGTCGATGGTCGCAAGCCAGTAGCTGTCGCGTGCGCTCTGCTCATCGGCGAGCAGCTTGGTGCGCACGCCCTTCTTGATGCGCTCGTCGTCTATGTGCTCATAAATGCCGTCGAGCGAGCCGAAATCATGCAGCAGCTGCATCGCGCTCTTTTCGCCCACGCCCTTGACGCCCGGAATGTTATCCGAGGAGTCGCCCATCAGGCTCTTGAGGTCGATGAGGCGGATGGGGTCGAAGCCGTATTCCTCGCGGAACTTCTCGGTCGTGTAGCTCGTGTAGGTGGTCTTGCCCTGCGAGGACTTGACCAGACGCACGACCGTGCCGCCGCCGGCAAGCTGAAGCGAGTCGCGGTCACCGGTGAGGACAACGCACTCGTCGCCATGCTCGTTTGCGCGGCGGCTGATGGTGCCGAGCAGGTCGTCCGCCTCGTAGCCCGCCATTTCGCAGCGCACGATGCCGAGCGCGTCCAGGACTTCCTTGATGATCGGCAGCTGCACCGCCAGATTTTCCTCCATCGGCTTGCGTGTCGCCTTGTAGAAATCGAATTTCTTATGGCGGAAGGTCTTTTCCTTTACATCGAAGCAGACAACGATGCGGTCAGGCTTTTCCTCGTCCTCCTGCTTGAACAGTGTGGAGAGAAAGCCGTAGACCGCGTTGGTCGGCGTGCCCTCGTGGTTCGAGAGATTGCGAATGCCGAAATAGGCGCGGTTCAATATGCTGTTTCCGTCTATCACCATGATCTTCATGCGTTTTTTCCTCACATCTTCGAGTTCGGCACCGGACGTGCCGCTGCCATTATATCTATTATACCGCATTCCGAAGAAAAAGAAAACCCCTGCCCTCATCGCAGAGAGCAGGGGAAAAGATGATTCTTTGGTATGAAATCAGTCCTCGTCGATGTCGAGGTACTCAGCCAGGTCCTTGAACAGAGCCTTGACTGCTACCGGATCCTCGTCGTCCTCGAGAACGATCTGAAGCGGCTCGTTCAGGCTGAGCAGGAACATACCGAGCAGGCTCTTGGCGTCTACCATGCCGCTCTTGCCGTGAATCCAGATATCGAAACCGTACTTGGTAACGATCTTGTTGATCTTCTGAATGTCGTCCGTATTCTTTACGCGAATGCCTCTGGTCATTGTAATTTCCTCCTGAATGTAAATCTGGGAAGTTCTCTTACCGACTGCGCATTATCGCAGTCCCCTTTTTGCTGATTACATTATAGCATAAAACCGGAGAAAGAAAAGTGGTTTTTCGAAAATCCGTGTATTTTCAGCATTTCCGAACCGAAATCCTTTCTCTCTCCGATTTTATTATGCAGTTTCCACAAACAGGTTTCTTTCAGTTTGGTTACTCTGACGAAGTTTCAGCCGAGAGAGCCTGAGCGCGTCACCATGATGTCGCCGTCTGCGGTCGCGGCGTTCGCGTAGGGGTCGGCTGCCAGCTTCTCCGCCGCCGGGCGGTACTTCTCAACGATGCTCGTCGGGAAGCTGTCATACGGGTAGGAGATCTCATAGAAGTTATAGTCGTCCTCCACCGCCGGGGTGACGTTTACACGGGCGTTGTCCTTGAAGGAAGTCAGGTCGTAGAGGTCGCTGTTACCATACATCCGCATCGTACCGGTCGCTACCGCGTCCTTGAGGAGCGCTGCGATGTCCGCGCGGTCGGTCACGTTGAGGCCGACCCACGTATCCTCGCCGGGAACGTAGAAGTCCAGTTCGAACTGCGACACGGTATCCGGGGCGATAGACTGCGGCTCAAGGCCGAAATACTTCTTGATGAGCGCAAGCGTCTTGACGTCACGGTCGGTCACAATGCCGTTCGCGTAGTTGTTCGCTTCGGCGTCGGTCGTAATGTTGAACCACATGACCGGCTTGGCAAGCTCGGTGTAGGTCAGGCGCTCCTCGCGCAGCGTCTTTACGATTTCGGCGGCCTTTTCGCCGTCGGTGATGGTCTCGCTGTTGTACTTCAGCTGATTGACGCAGAAGGTCATGTCGGTGACATGGGCGTTATCGAGGTCGAGGTCGTACAGCGAGCTGGATTTGAGCTTGTACTCGGACGAGCCGTAGACCTTGTTCAGCAGGCTGCGTACCTCTTCGCTCACCGGCAGCTTGTAGCTGCGCGTCTTGACCGTGCCGTTCTGCATGGCAAACTGCAGCGAATGGCTCTCCAGAAATACGGTTCCGGTATCGTTCGAGTCCGCGTTCAGCGTCGCCTCGCGGCCGATTTCCGCCAGACGGCAGAGCGCCGCGATATTTTCCTTTTCGGTCAGCTCCGCCGCGGAGTTGCCATAGTCGATCAGACCGGCGGACGCGACCTTGCTCTCGTCCGGGAGCCAGCGGTCGTAGCCGAGAACGTCCTTCTGCATGCCGACCATGAGCAGCGCCGTCACCGCAAGGATGGCGAGCATCTGCACCGGATGCTTGACGAGCGCACGGAGGTCGAACGCATAGATGACCTCGATGATGCAGTGGAACAGCACCGTGCCGAACACCAGTCCCGGCCACAGCCAGAACGTGCCGCCGATAAGACGGAAGCCGATGGCGAACGCCGTGCCCATGACGATGCACATGAACGCCTTGACCGGCAGGCGGAGCGGACGGAACGCCAGCGCCGTGCCCGCGCGTTCGCTCTTTCTGCGGCGGAAGGCAAAGACGCCGAGCGCAATGGTAAAGAGCGCCGCCGCGGCGTACTCCGCGAGCAGCATATACGCAGGCTCACCGGCGCGGATGAAGTTATCCGCAAGACCGGAGCCGTAGTTCGCGCCGTTGACCATAAAATAGGTGACGGCCGGACTGAGACGCAGATGATTGAACAGGTCGCTGTAGCTCATGCTGGCGTAGGTCTTGCAGTACAGGCTCAGCAGACCCTCGTGCATCATCTGAATCGCGAGCGGTGCGAGATAGACCCACAGCTGAAGCAGCAGCGCGATAATCGTGTTGCCGCAGAGGATGGTCGAAAGTGCGCTCATCGCGTACATCAGCAGGAAAAAGAGGATGTCGCAGAGTATGACACCGAGGTACGTACCGACAGAAACCGCTTCTCCGAAGCCCATCGCGTGCGCACACACGAGCGTCAGCACGCGGAGCACCAGATACGGCGCGATAACACACACCGCACCGGTTACGAAATTCACCAAATACAGCTTTTCGCGCGAAACCGGCAGGCTGTGGTAAAAGTCCACCTTGCGCTTGTCGTGCAGATAGGCGAACATCGCCGTGCCGGCCACAACGGCAAGCAGGATAACGGCGAGCTTTACGAGCACGTTTTCGCCGCCGATGTAACTCGCTGCGTCCGCCAGACTGTATTTCCAGCTCTGCGCAAGCTCAGACGCTCTCGCGCCATCGACAATCATACCCTTGCGGTCCTCCAGCGCCTGCTGCATATTCATCAGCGAGGGCAGGAGCATGGAAACCACGAATGCGAGCGTCGAGAGAACGACCGCCCACAGGCTGCGGCGCACGCCGTCGCGCACCAGGCCCTTAGAAGAGGAGCTTCTTGACATCATAGCCTGCCACCTCCGTTTCATTGATAAAGATTTCCTCGAGCGTCAGCGGCAGAAGCTCGCAGAACGTCGGGTTCATCTTGTTGATCTTCGCCATCAGCTCGTCGCGTTCGCCGCGTGCGGTAATGGTGTAGAGCGAGCCGCGCTGCTCTTTCTTGAGCAGGTCGAAGCCGTTCCATGCGTCCTCGGGCAGCGGTGCGCCGAAGATGCACTGTACCTTATACATACCGAGCTTCATCTCGTCGAGGTCGCGCGAGAACAGGATGCCGCCGCGATGCAGCAGACCTACATGGTCGCAGATGTCCTCAAGCTCGCGCAGGTTGTGGCTCGCGATGACCGGCGTCAGACCGCGCTCGGAAACGTCCTCCGCGAACAGGCTCTTGACCGCCTGACGCACGACCGGGTCGAGTCCGTCGAACGTTTCGTCGCAGAACAGGTAGTCCGCGCCGCTGCACACGCCGCAGATGACCGACACCTGCTTTTTCATGCCCTTGGAGAACGTGCGTATCTTGCGCATCTCGTCCAGGCCGAAGGCGTTCATCAGCTTGAAATAGCGCTGTTCGTCGAACTTTTCGTAGAACCGGCGGTAATAGTTTTTCATGTCCTGCGGCGTGCTGTTCGGGAAAAAGAACTGCTCATCCGAGATAAAGAAGCAGCGGCTCTTGACCGCCGTGTTCTCAAAGATCTTTTCTCCGTCGATCCAGACCTCGCCCTCGTCCGGCTCCAGAATGCCGGCGAGCATGCGCAGGAATGTCGATTTGCCCGCGCCGTTCGAGCCGATAAGGCCGTAGACCGAGCCGTTCTGCACCTCGGCGCAGATATGATCGACCGCCGTAATATCCTCGAAACGCTTGGTCGCGTTTTCGGCTTTAATCATTTTCCATCCTCTCCTTTCTGCGTCACCCACGCGATCAGCTGCGCCTTGTCCGCACCGAGCGAGCGGGCCTTGGAAGCGAGGGCCGATATTTCAGCCCCCACCTCGCGCAGCCGCTCATCGCGTCTTGTCCCCACATCTGAGACGAAGTTGCCCCGTCCCTTTGCGGCGTAGATCACGCCGCGCCGTTCAAGCTCTCCGTATGCGCGTTGGATCGTGTTCGGGTTGATCGAAAGCTCCATCGCAAACTGCCGCACACTGGGCAGCTGCGTGTCCGCCGGCAAAGCCCCACGCAATGCCAGTTCTTCGATGCCGTCCGCAACCTGTTCGTAAATCGGCCGGGCGTCCCGATAATCAATTTTGACCATATAACGCGCCTCCTTCCTTTCATCGCCGAAGCGGTGTATTAACTGTACTGTGTGTCTTAGTACAGTTAGAATATATCATACACCCTGCCCCTTGTCAAGAGGGCGGTGAAAATATTTTCCTCCGAGGGAGAGCGCGAACGGGGCCGCCGTTGCTGCGGCCTTGTCGCAGGAGGCGAGGTTGCCCCCATTCCCGGAGGCGGGGGATTTTCGCCTTGGGAGGGCGAGTGCCTTTTTGCCGCCTTCGGCGGCGGGGATTTGCACACGGCGGCGTGCGGATGGGAAAACTGCTGCCGGGCGGCAGCCGGGCATTGCAAAAGGGGGTACAGGACACCCCTAAAGACGGGGTTTCCTATACCCCCTCTTGCGACTCCCCCTGACCTTCCGGTCTGCCGCGATGCCCTTCGGGACACGCGGCTAAGGCGCGAGGGACGCAATTAAAACCGCTCTATCATCGAAGGCTCTTTTGCGGCGTTTGGGGCTGGCTTCGCGCTCGGTTTCCGCGCATATCAGTGCGCGGCAGCGGGGCGAAAGAAGATAAACGGTTATCCGGGATGTTCTGCATAGCTCTCCTTAAACGCTTTCGCGAAACCGAGGATTGAGCGCGTAGCCGAGCCTCCCCCGCTTTTTAGCCGCGAATGCTGCGCTGAGCGGCCAAAGGAAAGTTGGGGAGTCGCAAGAGGGGATAGGAAACCTTGGTGTCCTGTCCCCTTTTGCCCCCCGCCGCCGGGAGGCGGCAATGCCCCGCCCTCCGAGGGCGAAAATTCCAGCGTCGGATTGTGGGTATATCTCGCCTGCTGCAACAAGTTGCAGGAACGGCAGGGCGTTCGCGCTCTGCCTCAGAAGGCGTTTTTTCTTTCTCTTGACAGCACTGCATCTGCGTTTTATCATGGTATCAACGATTACATAATCAGGAGAGTTTACCTATGGTTCATTTTGGCAACGACTGGGACGAAATCCTCGCCGGCGAGTTCGAACAGGACTACTACAAGCGCATCCGCCACTTTCTTAAGCAGGAATACGCCGAAAACACGATTTATCCGCCGATGGAGTACATCTTTAATGCGCTCCGCCTGACGCCCTATTCCTCGGTCAAGGCGGTCATTCTCGGGCAGGACCCCTACCACGGCCCCGGTCAGGCGCACGGTCTGTGCTTTTCCGTGCAGCCGGGCGTCAAGCTGCCGCCGAGCCTCCAGAACATCTTCAAGGAGCTGAAAAGCGACCTCGGCATCGAGCCGCCCAAGGACGGCACGCTCACCAAATGGGCAAAGCAGGGCGTTCTCATGCTCAACACCACGCTCACCGTCCGCGCCGGACAGGCGAACAGCCACAAGAACCTCGGCTGGACGACCTTCACCGACCACGTGATCGAAAAGCTGAACGACCACAAGCAGCCGATCGTTTTCCTGCTCTGGGGCAGCAACGCGCGCAGCAAGGCCAAGCTCATCACTGCGCCGCAGCACCTCGTGCTCGAGGCCGCGCACCCCTCCCCGCTCTCCGCGTACAACGGCTTTTTCGGCTGCCATCACTTCTCGATGTGCAACGACTATCTGAGAAGCTGCGGCGTCGAACCCATTGACTGGGATCTCAACACGCCGTAACTACGCCCCGAACGCGCCCGCTCGGTCGAGCACCACGAACACGCGCAGCATCTCCTCAGTGAGGGCGAGCTTTCCGTCCTCGCCGCGCAGCAGGCCGCGCTTCGTCAGCTTCTCTATGGTCGCTCGTCCCCACTCCGGGACAGCTTCTTCGGTATCGAAAACCGTTTTCGACTGCTCGATCAGCTGCTTTACCTGTTTTTCTGTCATATTATCCTCCTTTGCCTGTTCCATCAGACCTGCCTTGAATTTCTGCCACGCGCCCGCGTCCTCGACAAACGGCGCGGGGCAGTTTTTGTGTGTGACGTCGTAATGCCGCACGACGTTCTCCGTCGGGATGCCGTAGCGCTTCATCAGCGAGCGGACGAACTGCTGCGCGTTTTTCACCGTTTCGGGCGTGAAATAATACTTTTCGCCCCGCTTCCGGCTGCACAGCTCGACGCCGAGGCTGTTGGCATTGCGGCAGTACGGATGGAAGTACATCCCCCTCGTACCGCAGTGCCACGCGATGTCCTTTTCCTGCACCGACTGCCAGATCTCCTTCTCATCCACGAAAAAGTGCGCGGACACGCCCGGTGCTTCCCGCGCGAAATAGTCCGCGTTGTTTTTCGCGCTGTCCCCGTCATTCGCGGTGAAATGAATAACGAGATAGCGGATGTCGGACGGCCGGCGCGAGGCCGCGCGGAAGTTCTCCGCCCGCGCTTCTTTGAACGGAATGCTCATGTGAGCCTCCCCCTTTCCGAAGGTACCCCTTCATATATAGGCCGGAACGTGGGAAAAATTGACCTCGTTTGGTCAATTCGCGTGAAATTTTTTCGCGCCGCCCCTGTTGACAAGCGGAAAGATTGGTGTCATAATAGATAAGCAAATACTGAAAATGCGATGAGGAAACGAGTTTTCGTCTGCCGTTCCAAAGAGAGAGGACGCTTGGTGCAAGTCCTTGTGCGGCGCGGAAAACAGCCACTTCCGAGCAGCCGGCGTCGAGTCGGCCGCCCGATCCCCGATAACGGATCACCGAGATGCACACGGAGCAATCTGCGTGCAGATCAAGGTGGTACCGTGGAAGCATGCTTTCGCCCTTGACAGTCCGGGCGGAGGCTTTTTTGTTTTCTCGGGTGCTTTTCGGTTCTCTTTTCATTGTTAATTTTTATTTGGAGGAATAAATCCTATGCAGTACAGAGGCTTAAATGAGCTGCGCGAGATGTACCTCAAGTTCTTTGAGACCAAGGGTCATCTTCGCCTGCCGAGCTTTTCGCTCATCCCGCAGAACGACCCGTCGCTTCTGCTCATCAACTCCGGCATGGCGCCGATGAAGCCGTTTTTCACCGGCGAGCAGGAGCCGCCGCGCCACCGTGTCACCACCTGCCAGAAGTGCATCCGCACCGGCGACATCGAGAACGTCGGCAAGACCGCACGCCACGGCACCTTCTTCGAGATGCTGGGCAACTTCTCCTTCGGCGATTACTTCAAGCGCGAAGCCATTCACTGGAGCTGGGAATTCCTGACCAGCCCCGATTGGGTCGGCATCGACCCCGACCGCCTGTATCCGTCTATCTACGTGGACGACGACGAGGCGTTCAAAATCTGGAACGAGGAGATCGGCATCGCGCCCGAGCGCATCTTCCGCTTCGGCAAGGAGGACAACTTCTGGGAGCATGGCTCCGGTCCGTGCGGTCCGTGCTCCGAAATCTACTACGACCGCGGCGAGGAATTCGGCTGCCACAAGCCGGGCTGCACGGTCGGCTGCGACTGTGACCGCTACATGGAGGTCTGGAACAACGTATTCTCCCAGTTCGACAACGACGGCAACGGCAACTACACCGAGCTGAAGCAGAAGAACATCGATACCGGCATGGGCCTCGAGCGTCTGGCCTGCGTGGTTCAGGGCGTCGGCTCGCTGTTCGATGTTGATACCGTGCGTAACATCACGAACAAGGTTTCCGAAATCGCCGGCAAGCACTACGGCGAGAGCGACAAGACCGATATTTCCCTGCGCGTTATCACCGACCACATCCGCTCCACCGTCATGATGATCTGCGACGGCGTTATCCCGTCCAACGAGGGCCGCGGCTACGTTCTGCGCCGCCTGCTGCGCCGCGCCGTTCGTCACGGCAAGCTGCTCGGCATCGACAAGCCGTTCATGTCCGACGTCGCCTCCACCGTTATCAAGGAGTCCGGCGGCGCTTACCCCGAGCTGGTTGAAAAGCAGAAGTACATCCACAAGGTCATCGAGAACGAGGAAGCAAGCTTCAACAAGACCATCGACAGCGGCCTTGCTATCCTGAATGACAAGATCGCCTCCTCCGACGGCAAGGAGCTGTCCGCTGCGGACGCATTCCAGCTGTACGACACCTACGGCTTCCCGATCGACCTGACCCTCGAGGTTCTTGAGGAGCAGGGCATGACCACCAGCCGCGAGGAGTTCGACCGCCTGATGAACGAGCAGCGTGAGCGTGCCCGTGAGGACCGCAAGAAGATGGGCGACCTCGGCTGGCAGAGCGAGGATCTCGGCCTCGACAAGTCCATCAAGACCGCATTCGACGGCTACACCACCCTCGAGGAGTCCGCAAAGATCCTTGCCATCGTAAACGAGGGCGAGGTTTCCGGCGCGGCAGCCAAGGGCGAGAAGATCACCGTTGTTCTCGACCGCACCCCGTTCTATGCGGAAATGGGCGGCCAGATCGGCGACCACGGCGTCATCACCGGCAAGAGCGGCGCAATGAGCGTTTCCGACGTTCAGAAGACCAAGGACGGCAAGTATATGCACATCGGTGTTGTCACCGAGGGCGAGCTTTCCGTTGAGGACGAGGTAACGGCTTCTGTCGACGCGGCTTACCGTCAGGCGATCTGCCGTGCGCATACCTCCACCCACCTGCTCCAGAAGGCGCTGCGCAAGGTGCTCGGCGACCACGTAGAGCAGGCAGGCTCCTACACCGCAAACGACCACATCCGCTTCGACTTCACCCACTTTGCGGCGCTGACTCCCGAAGAGCTGGCGAAGGTCGAGGATCTGGTCAACGACGCCATCCTCGCAGGCAGCCCGGTCGTTACCGAGGAAATGTCGATCGATGAGGCGAAGAAGAAGGGCGCTATGGCGCTGTTCGGCGAGAAGTACGGCCAGACCGTCCGCGTCGTACAGGCCGGCGACTCCGTCGAGCTGTGCGGCGGTACCCACCTCGACAACACCGCAAAGGCAGGCTCGCTCAAGATCATCGGCGAGGCTTCCGTTGCAGCCGGCGTCCGCCGTATCGAGGCCGTTACCGGCAAGGCAGTTCTGGCTCTGATGAACGAGCGTCAGGCTGTTCTGAACGAGGCGGCTGCCGCCCTCAAGACCAACCCGAACGAGCTTGCTGCCAAGATCGAGCAGCAGATCAGCGACGCACGTGCACTGAACAAGAAGCTCGAAAAGCTGGGTGCTAAGGTTGCTGCGATGCAGATGGTTGACCTCTTTAACGTATCCCGCGACGTCAAGGGCGTAGAGGTCGTTGCAACCAAGCTCGACGATGCTTCCGCCGATATGCTGCGCACCATGGGCGACGACATCAAGGCCAAGAAGCCGAACATGGTAGCCGTTCTCTCCGCTGTCAACGGCGAGAAGGTAAGCCTGCTCTGCGTCTGCGGCGCGGACGCCGTCAAGAAGGGCGCACATGCGGGCAAGATCATCAAGGAAGTCGCGAAGATCGTTGGCGGCGGCGGCGGCGGCCGTCCGGACAGCGCAACGGCAGGCGGCAAGAATCCCGCAAAGCTCGAAGAAGCGCTCGAGGCGGTAAACAATATCGTTGACGCAATGCTGTAAGGCATTCATGGCGGCGCGGACAGCACTGCGCCGCCCCATTCGGAAAGGAGCGATATATCTTGGAGGATTGTCTGTTCTGTAAAATCGCGGCGGGCGAAATCCCGTCGAGCAAGGTCTACGAGGACGATGTCTGCTACGCATTCAACGACATCGACCCGCAGGCGCCGACCCACTTCCTCGTTATCCCGAAGCAGCACATCAAGTCTGTTGCAGCGGTAGACGAGTCGAACAGCGCCATCGTTGCGCACTGCTTCGAGGTCATCGCCAAGGTCGCAAAGGAAAAGGGCATGGACAGCTTCCGCGTGGTCTCCAACATCGGAGAACAGGCGGGTCAGAGCGTGTTCCACCTGCACTTCCACGTGCTCTCCGGCCGCGACATGAAGGAAGCCTGCTTTGTCAATCTGCAAAGGCTGAGCCTGGATTATTATAACGTGACCAGCGCGGGACACATGCTCTCGCGCGTGATGAGCGACACCGACCGCATCGCGTCGTGTCTGGCGTGGGTTTTTCCGGATATCCTCTGGGGCTTTGCGTATATCTTCGGGGTGCTGGGCGTGATGCTCTCGCTGTCGCCGAGTCTGGCGATGACGATCATCGTGATTGCGCCGATTGTCACCGCGCTGACGGTGTATTTCCAGAAAAAGCTGATCGTGCTCAACCGCGAGGTGCGCGCTCAGCACTCGAAAATCACCAGCAGCTACAACGAAGGCATCATGGGCGCGAAGACCAGCAAAACCCTTGCGCTGGAAAGCCGCCTGACCGATGAATTTGAACAGACGACCGCCAACGCGGCGCGGGCAGGCATTCTGCACGGGCGCATGCGCGCGATCTACGTGCCGCTGATTGTGCTCTGCGGCACGCTGGCGGCCAGCGCCACGCTGCTGCGCGGCGGCAGCATGGCGGCGGCCTCGGCGCGGGCGGCAATGGGGTCCATCATCAGGTAGTTGCCGCACTCGACGGCGGATGCACCGGGAATCTCTCCCTCGTACTCCGCCATCCAGGCAAAGGCGCTGCGGGTCAGGTCAAGCGCCTCGGCGGGCGTCAGGCCGGTGGTCAGCAGGTAAAAGCCGGTCAAACAGCCCATGGGGCCGACATAGACAACACCCCTGCTGTACTTGCTGTTGCGCGCATAGGTTGCGAACAGATGCTCCAGCGTGTGAGCCGCGGCGGGGGAAAGATAGCTGCCCTTGTTGGGCTGCTTCATGCGGATGTCCCAGGTCAAAATCTCGCCGTCAGCACCGTCCTGGCGGGACAGGTACATACCCGGCAGCAGCCTGGTGTGGTCAACACAGAAGCTCGCGATACGTTCCATCGTGGTCCGCCTCACTTCGCCATCGCCTGCACAACACCGCGGGCGCAGTCCATGGAAATCGTCATGCCGTCCTTCAGCGTGCGGGTGGCATTGGTAGCACCAACGATAACGGCCTTATCCAGCGTCAGACCGACAATGGCGGAATGACTGTTCGTACCGGCCTCCTCGGTGATGATACCGGCAGCCTCACGCATGAAAGGCAGCGTGTCGTTGGTGGTGAAGGGTACGACCAAAATCTGGCCGGGTTTGAACTTCTTGGCAGCCTCGGTGGCGTTGCGGCACACGCAGACCTCGCCCTTGGCGTTGTGATTGCCGATGCCGACACCGGCCAGCAGGGAATCGCCGACCATGTGGACCTTGATCATGTTGGTGGTGCCAGAGATGCCGACGGGGACGCCGGCGGTGACGACGACGAGGTCGCCGTCCTGCACAAGGCCCGCGGTCTTGGCCTTCGCAACCGACATACTGATGAGCTCATCCGTGGAGGTCGCGTAGTCCATCAGCAACGGGGTAACGCCGCGGTAGACGTTCAGCTGGCAGCGGGTAGTTTCATCAAGCACACAGGCGATAATTTGGGTGTCAGGACGGAAGCGGCTCAACAGGCGGGCGGTCTCACCGCTCTTGGAAGCCGTGATGATGGCGGAAGCACCGATGTCTGTAGCGGTGGTGCAGGCGGCATGGCCGACTGCAGCGCTGATGTTCAGGCGGCTGTTGTCCGTACCGGAGTGGTGGACCAGACTGTCAAAGCTGGAGTCTGCCTCGGTGGTCTCGGCAATCGTAGCCATGGCCTTCAGCGCCTCGACGGGGTACTTGCCCGCGGCGGTTTCACCGGAGAGCATGACCGCGCCGGTGCCGTCGTAGATGGCGTTGGCCACGTCTGTGATCTCGGCACGGGTCGGGCGGGGGTTGACGATCATGGAATCCAGCATCTGGGTAGCGGTAATGCAAATCTTACCGGCGCTCATGGCGCGATCGATCAGGTGCTTCTGGATGGCCGGGATCTCGGCAAAGTCGATCTCAACGCCCATATCGCCGCGGGCAACCATGATGCCGTCGGCCACGGTCAGAATCTCGTCGATGTTGTCGATGCCCTCCTGGTTCTCGATCTTCGCGATGATGCGGATCTTGGAGTTATGCTCGTCCAGGATGTGGCGGATATCCATAATGTCCTGCGCGTTGCGGGCAAAGCTGGCGGAGATCAGGTCAAAGCCCTGCTCGACACCAAACAGAATATCGCTCGTGTCGCGCTGGCTCATATACGGCATGGACAGATGCACGCCGGGAACGTTGACGCCCTTCTTGGTCTTGATGATGCCGTCATTGCAGACCGTACAGACAATGTCGGTGTCGCCGACCTCGTCAATGTGCAACTCGATCAGACCGTCGTCCAGCATGATCCGGCCACCGGGCTTGACGTCGTGGGGCAGCTCTTTGTAAGTGACGGAGCAGATTTCGTTCGTGCCCTCTACGCTGCGGGAGGTCAGGGTGAACTTCTGGCCGGTGGTCAGCTTCTCCACACCGTTCTTGAACTCACCCAGACGAATCTCGGGACCCTTGGTGTCCAGCATACAGGCAATGGGCAGGTCCAGATCCTTGGACAGTGCGCGTACCTTGTCATAGCGGCCCTTGTGCTCCTCGTAGTCGCCATGAGAAAAGTTGAAACGCGCGACGTTCATGCCGTTCTCCATCAGCTGGCGCAGAATGCCCGGCTTATCGGTGGACGGACCCATAGTACAGACGATCTTGGTTTTACGCATAAAGTTTATCCTCCGTTTTACATTTCTACCTATTTATATACTTTAGCAAACCTCAGCGGTATTATACTACAAGTCCGCCGTGGGAGACAAGAGGGAAACGGCTTTCGTCTGAAAAAAACCGCACAAAAATTGTTTCCTTGCTGCCCGCTAATTTTTACACAATTTCAGCTCGTTCCGTGCAAATTCTGCCACAGCCCGGGTACAGCCCGACTTACAGGCCACCGGCGTTCTTCTGTGCCCGGCGGGTCCGATTTGCAAGCATGGATTGCATGTTTACTTTTTGCGGTGTTTACGGTATAATAAAGCCATGAATAGTCCTTTACCACTTACTATACAGGAGAAGCATCATGGCAAAACGTGTATTTCTGATTGTGCTCGACAGCTTCGGCGTCGGAGCAGAGCCGGACGCGCCCCTTTTCGGCGATGTCGGTACCAACACACTGGGGGCCATTGCAGGGCATCCAAATTTCAGGGGTGATAACCTTGCCAAGCTCGGCATGTTCAATCTGGACGGCGTGACCTGCGGCACCCCCGCAGCCGCCCCCATCGGCAGCTATGCCCGCCTGCGTGAAGCCAGTGCCGGCAAGGATACGACCATCGGCCACTGGGAAATTGCGGGTCTGCTGAGTGCCGAACCGCTGCCCACCTTCCCGGACGGTTTCCCGCAGGAGCTGCTGGATGCGTTCACCGCCAAAACCGGCTATAAGGTTCTGTGCAACAAGCCCTATTCCGGCACCGACGTCATCCGCGACTACGGCGAGGAGCACATGAAAACCGGCGCACTCATCGTCTACACCTCCGCCGACAGTGTGTTCCAGATTGCTGCGAACGAGGCCATCGTCCCTGTGGAAAAGCTGTACGAGATCTGCGCACAGGCGCGGGAGCTGCTGACCGGCAAATACGGCGTGGGCCGCGTCATTGCCCGCCCGTTCGTGGGCGACTGCGCCGCTAACTTCACCCGCACGCCGCGCCGCCATGACTACAGTCTGGTCCCGCCGCATGACACGATGCTCGACGCCATTCTGGCCGCAGGCAAGCAGACCATCGGTGTCGGCAAGATCCACGACATCTTTGCGGGCAAGGGCATCGGCGAGACCATCCGCACCTCCGGCAACACCGAGGGCCTGCAGGTCACGCTGGAGCTGGCGGACCGCGATTTTGAGGGTCTGGCCTTCGTCAACCTCGTCGACTTTGATATGCTCTACGGCCATCGCCGCAACATTGCGGGCTACGCCGCCGCCGCTGCCGAGTTCAACGACTGGCTGCCCGGCTTTATGGCAAAAATGCGCCCGGGTGACATCCTGATGGTCACGGCGGATCACGGCTGCGACCCCAGCTACACCAAGACCACCGACCACACCCGTGAGCACGTACCGTTCCTGATTTACGGCGACGAGGTCAAGCCCGGCGTCAACCTGCACACCCGCTACAGCTTCGCCACGATTGCCGACACTGTCTGCAAGGCGCTGGGCGTTGACTACTGCCCGGCGGGCTGCGGTGTTTATGATGAAATTGCCCGCTAAGGTGGGCGTTCTTGTGCTGGACCTGCTGGCCGCAGTGCTGGTCCTCTATTCGGTTTCGCTGATTTTTCTGTCCAACTTCAACATGGGCAACCTGATGGTCTGGCTGCTGACGACCTGCGTGGCCGGGTACGCCGTGTTCCGCCGCCCGCTCAGCCTGTGGTTTTCCGCGGGCGCAGGACGGGTCGTTTTCTGGGTGCTGGCCGTTCTGGCCGGGGTGTATCTGGCGCTGATCGCCTTTGTGTCGGTCAGCGGCTATATGAACCCGCCCACGGGGGACGAAAGGGTCATCATCGTGCTGGGGGCCGGGCTGCATAAGGATAAGCCCAGCAAGCTCCTGCAATGCCGCCTGAATAAGGCGTATGACTACGCCGCAGCCCACCCGGACACACTGGTCATCACCAGCGGCGGGCAGGGCCGCGACGAATGGCTGCCCGAGGGAGACGCCATGCGGGACTACCTGATTGCCAAAGGACTGCCTGCGGACCGCGTGCTTGCCGAATCCGGCTCGACCTCCACCGAGGAAAACTTTGCCTTCTCACTGACCATCCTGCGGGAGCATGGCTTTGATGAGACAACGCCCATCGTCTACGTTTCCAATGCGTTCCACTGCTACCGCGCCGGGAAATACGCCGCCCTGGCGGGCTTCACCAAAGCCACTGCGCTGCCCGCTGCAACGCCGCTGCGCAGTGTGCTGCCATGCTATCTGCGGGAGGCACTGGCACTGCTCTACTACTGGGTATTCAAAACGTCCGCCAGCGGACCGATGCATGCGATGGTCGGCCTGCTGGAGCTGAATAAAAATTTCTTTTATAAATAGGAGGGGACTGCCATGCAGATCCGCTATTACAAGGAGTACAGCCGGTTTCTGAACCGTTTTATGGAGTTTAAGGTCTACGGCCACGCCGGACGCCCCATCGTCATTTTCCCGTGCCAGAGTGGCCGCTTCTTCGACTGGGAGGACCGTAATATGTGCAACGCGGCGGCCCCCTGGATCGACAGCGGCAAGCTGCAGATCTTCACCGTCGACAGCATCGACCCCGAGAGCTGGGACAATAACGGCCCCGAACGCCCGCGCATCGAGATGCAGGAGCGCTGGTACAACTATATCTGTGAAGAGTTCGTCCCCCGTCTGCTGGAGATCAACCGCGAGCAGGGCGAGGACCACACAGGCTGCATCCTGACCGGCGGTGCCAGCATGGGCGGCGGCCACGCCGTCAACTTCTACCTGCGCCGCCCCGACATCTTCAACGGCACGATTGCCCTGAGCGGCCTGTACTCCTCCGGCATGTTCTTCGGCAGCTACATGGACGACCTTGTCTACCGCAATTCTCCCTGCGATTACATGCGCAACTTCCCGACGACTCACCCCTACATGAAGCTGTTTGAGAAGGCCGATAAGTTCATTATGTGCTGCGGCCAGGGCGCGTGGGAAGCTGACCTGCTGGCCTCCACGAAGGAACTGCAGGCCATTCTCGAGAGCAAGGGCATCCATCCCATCGTGGACATCTGGGGCCAGGATGTCTCCCATGACTGGTACTGGTGGGAGAAGCAGTGGGTCTACTTCCTGCAGATGACCCTGGGCGACGCATAACGAATACAGTAAGGAACACGATTCTATGGATTTTTGGCACGATGCAGCGGCGCAAAAACGCTGGCTGCGCCGCTTTGCGCTGCTGACGGGCGTGCTGCTGCTGCCCGTGCTGGTGCTGGCGGTCTTTGCGCGCCCCTCGGCAGATGATTTCATCTACGCCGCCCGCACCCATGCCGTGGTGCAGCAGTACGGCCTTGACCTGGCGCGTCTGCTGCGGGCCGCGTGGGACACCAACGTCTACTACTATGAGAACTGGCAGGGACTCTACGTTTCCGGCTTTACGCTGGCGTTTCAGCCCGCCATCTTCGGCAACAAATATTATGGTGCCACGCTGGTCTGCGTGCTGCTGCCGCTGTTTTTCTGCCTGTATGGGCTGGCACGGTGCGTGGTGCTGCGTCTGGACCCGGCGCAAGGGCGTCTGCCCTGGGCACTGGCGCTGCTGCTGACCTTCGCCTTTATCGAGGGCATGCCCGCCCCCGTGGAGGGATTGTACTGGTTCAACGGTGCCATGAACTACCTGCCGTACTTTTCGCTGGCCGTGCTGAACGCCGGGCTGGCGTTTGCGCTCTGCTTTGCCGATAAACTGCCGACCCGCCGCAAATTTTTCTATGCGGCAGCGGGCTGTGTGTGCAGTCTTGTCATCGGCGGCGGGCATCAGGTGGCCGGGCTGCTGAACGTGCTGGTCCTGCTGTTGGCCGCGGCGCTCTGCGCTGTGCGCCGCCGTAATTTCTGGCAGGTCCCCGCGCTGGCCGCGGCCATGGCGGGGCTGCTTTTGAATGTGTTGGCCCCCGGCACGCAGGTGCGTACTGCAGGCTTTGCCGGTGCGGGCTTTGCAGAGGCTGTCGCCAAGAGCTTTATCCTCGCCGCCATGGAGTGGATTCGCTGGCTGGATGTGCCGCTGCTCTGTCTGCTGGCACTGCTTGTACTGCCGCTTTTGCATCTGACCCGCAGCGCCGTGCTTTCGGACCGGGTGTTCCGCCATCCGTGGCTCGGCGCGGCGGTCACCCTCGTGCTGATGTGGGCCATGATCTTTCTGCCGTCCTACACAATGGGCGGCATCGGTGCCGGACGGCTTTTGAACGTTGTCTGGATGACCTTTGTGCTGGGTCTGGCTGCCACCGAGTTTTTGCTGCTCGGCTGGCTCGAGCGCGTGCGCGGCGTTTCTCTGCATGGTGCAGAACAGTTCTGCCGCCGCCAGGCCCGCCGTCTGTCGCTGCTTGCCGCCGCTATGCTCCTCTGCATGGCCTGCATCGGCAGCCACACCGTAAAGGAGGGCCAGGACAGCTACTTCGCCACCAGTCTCGAGGCCGCTTATGAGTTGGCCAATGGCAGCGCCAGGCGCTACGCCGACGCCCTCGACGCGCGGGAGGCACTGCTGAACGACACCGCCCAGCCGGATGTTTCCATCCGCCCGCTGAACGATGACGAACGCCCGTGGCTGCTGTTCTATACCGATGTCGCGCCCGGCCCCGATATGTGGGGGCTGACGCCGTACTTTGGCAAGCAGTCTGTCACAATTTCGGATTTTGAATGACACAAACCCCTGCCGTGCCGCAGGGGTTTTGCATGAATTCAATTCCTATTGAGCAGGTAGGAAACCGCACCTGCCATACTGATTCTATAAAGAGGCTTCCGCATGATTTACCTTGACTATACTGCCAACACCCCGGCAGACCCCGACGTTCTGGACGCATACCTTGCGGCGGAGCGCCGTTATATCGCCAACCCCAACTCTACCCACATTGCCGGGCAGGAGGCCCGCGCCGAGATGGAGCGGGTGACCCAATCCATTGCGCAGCACCTTGGCGTGCAGCCTGCCGAGATCATCTACACCTCGGGCGCGAGCGAGGCGAACAACCTTGCCCTCAAGGGCATTGCCCATGCGTCGCGGCACATCGGCAAGCACATCATCTCCACCCAGCTGGAGCACTCCTCGGTGGGCGCGTCGCTGTCGGCTTTGCAGCAGCAGGGGTACGAGATCGACCTGCTGGACATTGGCCGCGACGGCAGGGTAGACCTGGACCAACTGCGGGAGCTGATGCGCGACGATACGATCCTGGTCGCCGTCTGCGCTGTGGACAGTGAGCTTGGCACGATCCAGCCCATCCGGGAGATTGCCGGAATCGTCAAGCCGTACCCCGGCTGTCGCCTGCACGTGGACGCCACCCAAGCCGTCGGCAAGACCGACCTCTGGCTTGACGGCGTCGATACGATGAGCTTCACTGCCCACAAGTTCTACGGCCCCAACGGCATCGGTGCGCTGTACAAGCGCCGCGGCCTCGTCATTGAGCCGCAGATTTCCGGCGGTGCCAGCACCACGATCTACCGCAGCGGCACGCCGACGCTGGGTCTTGCCGTCAGCCTGGACGCCGCACTGACCAAAGCACTGGCCGGGCAGGACGCCCGCAACGCCCATGTGCAAAGGCTGCATGACCGCCTGCTGGCGAGCTTGCAGCAATACAGCCTTGTGCGCGTCAACAGCCCCGCGCATGCTGTGCCGCATATCGTCAATGTCAGCGTGACCGGCGTCAAGGGCACGCGGTTTCAGCAGGCGCTGAGCGAACAGGGCGTCTGCGTGTCGGTCAAATCAGCCTGCTCGTCGGACGGTCTGCCGTCCAAGGCCGTGTTCGCCGTCAGCCGGGATCGCCGCAACGCGCTGTCCAGCTGGCGCATCAGCATCAGCCACCTGACCACCGACGCGGAGATCGACGGCTTCCTGCAAGCCTTTGACACCTGCTACAAAACCCTGACGAATAAGGAGAATTGACCCTTGGAACGCCAATTAGAGACCTATCAAAAAATCGAGCGCAGCATTATCAAAAAATTCCGCAAGCAGCTTTGGACGCCCTTCATCGTGGCCGTCAAGCGGTACGAGCTGATCCAGGCCGGGGACAAGATTGCCGTCTGCATCTCCGGCGGCAAGGATTCGATGCTTATGGCCAAGCTCCTGCAGGAATTGCAGCGCCACAGCGAGGTTCCGTTTGAACTCGTCTACCTCGTCATGGACCCCGGCTATAATGAAATCAACCGCCAGAAGATCGAGAGCAACGCCGCGCTGCTGCACATTCCCATCACAGTATTTGAGACGAACATCTTTGATGTTGCCAACAACAGTGATAAGTCGCCCTGCTACCTCTGCGCCCGCATGCGCCGCGGCCACCTGTACAAGAAAGCGCAGGAGCTTGGCTGCAATAAAATCGCGCTGGGACATCATTTTAATGATGTCATCGAGACGACTGTCATGAGCATGTTCTACGGCTCCCAGCTGCAGGCCATGCCGCCGAAGCTGCACAGCACGAACTTCCCGGGCATGACGCTGATCCGCCCGATGTACTGCATCCGCGAGGATGACATCATCGCGTGGCGCCGCTACAATGAGCTGGAATTTATCCAGTGTGCCTGCCGTTTTACCGAGGCCTGTACGATCTGCGACAACGGCGGAGGCGGCTCCAAGCGTCAGGAGGTCAAGGTCCTGCTGCGCCGCCTGATGCGCGACAACCCGAACATCGAAAACAGCATCTTCCGCAGCATCCACGCTGTATCGCTCGACACAATGCCCGGCTACAAGTCCGAGGGTGTGGAGCATTCGTTCCTGGAGCGGTTTGACAGGGTCGAGGAAGAACTGAAAACAAAAAAGGCTTCCCCCGAGGGGGAAGCTGTCCGCGAAGCGGACTGATGAGGGCGGAGCTGCTGCGGCAGCCCGTTTACCGGGCAGCTTCGGCAGCTTGCCCCTCATCCGGCCTCGCTGCGCTCGTCCACCTTCCCCCACGGGGGAAGGCTTTTTTATCATCCTCACCACTGCCGCCGGTATTCCCCCGGCGTCGTGCCCTCTACTTTTTTAAATAAGCGGGAAAAATAATTTGCGTCGTTCAGCCCGCATTCCTGCGCAACGTTCTCCACGCTTTTGTCTGTGAACCGCAGCAGCCGCTTGGCCTGCGTAATGCGCAGCTGCGTCAGGTAGCTCGTCACCGAAAGCCCGAACTGCTCCTTGAACACCCGCGTCAGGTAAAACTTGTTGATGTAAAACCGCTCGGCCAGCGCGTCCAGCGTGATCTTCTCGGCAAAATGTAGGTCAAGATAGTCCTTGATTTCCTGCACATTCTGTCGCTTTGTGCCCGCAGTGCGCACAATTTCGGGGTGCCAGCTCTCCTGCATCAGAAGGGTCAGCAGGGCAAACAGCCCCTCGCAGATCTGCATATCCCGCACGTAATTGTCAGAGGCCGCTAGCGTGTACAGTGCTTCGAGACGGCGGGTGTAGGGTGCGGTATTTTCCGGGTGAAAGCTCGGCTGGCCGCCGCGCTCACGGTATTTTTTGTAGATGGCTGCCATATTCGGGCCGTAAAAGTGCGCCCACCGCAGCTGCCACAAATCGTCGCCCGTATAATGGCGATAGGGGCGGCGGCAGTCGAGAAACACACAATCCCCGGCGCTTAGCACGCGGGTCTCGCCCTCATATTCCAGCGTGCCGCTACCGCTTTCGACCACAAAAAACAGGTAGGAGGCCAGCCCCTGCCGGGTGCTGGCATGGGGGCTGCGTGCCTGCAGCTGCCCGACCTCCTGCAGATGCACAAGGTTCGATTTTGCAAACGCCGACGGCGTGTAGATCATGCGCCGGGCGTGCACAAGCTCACCGTCAAACAGCGGGGTATCCATCCGCGTCACCTCCTGGAACCCAGTATACCAAAAAAGTCAATATAATGCTAGTCTTTTGCAAGATTCCCACTGCCCAAGCACAAAATAATGCGGTACAATAACAAACAAGATACGAAAATCCGCGCAGTACGCTGCGCAAGATACAGATGAAAGGGTAGTAACCTATGAAAAAAGCACTCATCACCGGCATCACCGGCCAGGACGGCAGCTATCTGGCTGAGTTCCTGCTGGAAAAGGGCTACGACGTCCACGGCGTCATCCGCCGCTCCTCCGTCGATTACCGCGAGCGCATCGCTCATCTGGAGGGTCACCCGCACTTCCACCTGCACTACGGCGATCTGAGCGACTCCATGAGCATCCTCTCCGTCGTCAGCACCGTGCGGCCCGACGAAATCTACAACCTCGCCGCCCAGAGCCATGTGCAGGTCAGCTTTGATGTGCCGGAGTTCACCGCCGACGTCGATGCCACCGGCGTGCTGCGCGTGCTGGAGGCTGTGCGCCTGTCCGGCCTCAAGGACACCTGCCGCATCTATCAGGCATCTACGTCCGAGCTGTACGGCAAGGTCGAGGAGGTTCCCCAGAACGAGAACACACCGTTCCACCCCTACAGCCCCTACGCTGTCGCCAAGCAGTACGGCTTCTGGATCGTGAAGGAGTACCGCGAGGCGTACAACATGTTCTGCTGCTCGGGCATCCTGTTCAACCACGAGTCCGAGCGCCGCGGCGAGACCTTCGTCACCCGTAAGATTACACTGGCTGCCGCCCGCATTGCGCAGGGCAAGCAGGATAAGCTGTATCTGGGCAACCTGTCCAGCCTGCGCGACTGGGGCTATGCCAGGGACTACGTCGAGTGCATGTGGCTGATTTTGCAGAACGACAAGCCCGAGGACTTCGTCATCGCCACCGGTGAGCAGCACTCCGTCCGCGAGTTCTGCCAGCTGGCCTTCCACGATGTGGGCATCGAGCTGGAATTTGTCGGCGAGGGCATGAACGAGAAGGGCATCGACAAGGCCACGGGCAAGACGGTCATCGAGGTCAGCCCCGACTTCTACCGCCCGACGGACGTCGTCAACCTCTGGGGCGACCCGTCCAAGGCAAAGCGCGAGCTGGGCTGGAACCCGACCAAGACCACGTTTGAGCAACTCGTCAAGATCATGGTCGACCACGACATGAAGAAGGTTGCCGTCGAGCGCGCTGAGGAGCACATCAAGACGAACCTGGCTGAGTATCTCGAAAAGGGCGTTATCAAATAATTTATTCAAAAGAGGGTAACTTATTATGATGGACAAAAATGCAAAAATCTACGTTGCCGGGCACCGCGGCATGGTGGGCAGCGCCATCGTGCGTGAGCTGCAGCGGCAGGGCTACAACAATATCATCACCCGCACCCACAAGGAGCTTGACCTCTGCCGTCAGGAAAATGTCGAAAAGTTCTTTGCCGAGGAAAAGCCCGAGTACGTATTCCTTGCCGCGGCCAAGGTCGGCGGCATCGTCGCCAATCAGGAGGCGCTGGCCGATTTCATGTGGTTCAACATGACGCTCGAGATGAACGTCATCCACTCTGCCTGGCAGAACGGCTGCAAGAAGCTGGAGTTCCTCGGCTCGTCCTGCATCTATCCGCGCATGGCTCCGCAGCCGATGAAAGAAAGCTGCCTGCTGACTTCCGAACTGGAAAAGACGAACGAGGCTTACGCCCTCGCCAAAATCAGCGGCCTCAAATACTGCGAGTTCCTGAACCGCCAGTACGGCACGGACTATATTTCGGTCATGCCCACGAACCTGTACGGCCCCAACGATAACTACCACCCGACCCACAGCCATGTGGTTCCCGCACTGATTCGCCGCTTCCATGAGGCGAAGGTCAACGGCGTCGAGAGCGTCACCTGCTGGGGCGACGGCAGCCCGCTGCGCGAGTTTTTGTATGTGGATGACCTGGCGAACCTCTGCGTGTTCCTGATGAACCACTACTCCGGCAACGAGACAGTCAACGCGGGTACCGGTAAGGAGCTGACCATCAAAGAATTGACCGAGCTCGTTGCCAAGGTCGTCGGCTACACCGGCAAGATCGAGTGGGACACCTCCAAACCCAACGGCACGCCCCGCAAGCTGCTGGACGTCTCCAAGGCGACGAGCCTCGGCTGGACCTACAAGACCGAGCTGGAGGACGGCCTGCGCCTGTCCTATGAGGACTTCCTGAACAACCCGATGCGCGCCGAGCGCTGAAAGGAAACGCTATGAATATTATCCTGCTGTCCGGCGGCTCCGGCAAGCGCCTGTGGCCGCTGTCGAACGACATTCGTTCCAAGCAGTTCATCAAAATCTTCAAGACCGCCGACGGGTACGAGTCGATGGTCCAGCGCGTCTACCGCCAGATCAAGGAGGTCGATGCCGACGCCAGCGTGACGATTGCCACCAGCAAGACGCAGGTATCGTCCATTCACAACCAGCTGGGCAATTCGGTGGGCGTCTGCGTCGAGCCGTGCCGCCGTGATACCTTCCCGGCCATCGCACTGGCGACAGCCTACCTGTACGACGTCAAGGGCGTCGGCCTTGATGAGGCTGTCGTCGTCTGCCCGGTAGACCCCTATGTCAACAATGACTATTTCGCCGCGCTGAGAACCCTGTCCGAGCTGGCCGGGCAGGGGAACGCGAACCTATCCCTGATGGGCATTGAGCCGACCTACCCGAGCGAAAAGTACGGCTACATTATCCCGCAGAGTGCCGACGCCGTCAGCCCGGTCAAAACGTTTAAAGAGAAGCCCGACGCCGCCACCGCCGAAAAGTACATTGCCCAGGGTGCGCTCTGGAACGGCGGTGTGTTTGCCTACAAACTGCGCTACGTGCTGGACAAGGCCCACGAACTGATCAACTTCACCGATTACAAGGACCTGTTCGATAAGTACGAGACGCTGAAAAAAATCAGCTTTGACTACGCCGTTGTCGAGAATGAGTCCCAAATTCAGGTAATGCGCTTTGCGGGCCAGTGGAAGGATATGGGCACCTGGAACACCCTGACCGAGGCCATGGAGGAGCCGAGCATCGGCAAGGCCATGCTGAACGACACCTGCCAGAACGTCCATGTACTGAACGAGCTGGACGTGCCCGTGCTCTGCATGGGGCTGAAGGACGTCGTCGTCTCGGCCAGCCCGGAGGGCATTTTGGTTTCTGACAAGGAGCAGTCCAGCTACATCAAGCCGTATGTGGACAGCATCCATCAGCAGATCATGTTTGCTGAAAAGTCCTGGGGTTCCTTCCGCGTGCTCGACGTCGAGGACGCAAGCATGACCATCAAAATCACGCTCACCCCCGGCCACGGCATGAACTACCACAGCCATGAGAACCGCGACGAGGTCTGGACCGTCATCTCCGGTACCGGCCATGCGATTCTGGACGGCGTGCGCCGCGACGTGAAGGCAGGGGATATCCTGACGATGCCCGCCGGCTGCCGCCATACGGTCTTTGCCGACAGTGAGCTGAAAATCATCGAGGTTCAGCTCGGTCCAGCCATCAGCGTGGAGGATAAGCAGAAGTATCCGCTGCCGCAGGCTTGACAGCCGGTGCAAACCGCGCTATACTAAATAAGTATTCGCAAAAACACAGCGACGGAGAAAGTATGCACAAGCTGCTTTAGGCAAGAGAGGGCGGTCACCGGCTGCAAGCCGCCTGTAAAGCGCTTATGCGGAAGTTCGCTCCCGAGTGGTGCGCGGGAAAGGCCAAGGCCGAGTAGTGCGCAACGGCTCTGCACCGTTACCGACAGCAAAGAGTGCCGCGCTTTACAGTGCGGAACACGGGTGGTACCGCGGAGAATTGTATTTTGCAAGGCTTCGTCCCTGATTCAACACAGGGACGGAGCCTTTTTGTTTGCTCCGGCCCTACTTCAAGCAGAGGTGTACTATGGAAGAAAAAATCAAGGAGCTGCGCGCCGCCATTGAGCAGGCCAGCGCAGACGTCACCGACAAAGCCCGGCTTTCTGACTTCTGGCAGAAATACCTGAGCAAGAACGGCGAGGTCGCAGGCTTGACCAAGAGTCTGCGCGATGTCCCCAAGGAGGACCGTCCCGCCGTCGGCAAGACCATCAATGAGTTCAAACAGTGGGCCGAGGCACAGTATCAGGCCCTGTCCGAGCAGGTCGAAAAGGCCGCGCTCGAGGCCCGCAACGCCGCCGAGACCGTCGACATTACGATGCCCGCCAAGATTCGCCAAACCGGCAGCCTGCACCCGATCACCCTCGTCAAGAATGAGATCATCGACGTGTTCGCCGGTATGGGCTTTGAGATTTACGAGGGCCCCGAGATCGAGGACGACGACCACAACTTTACCCGCCTGAATGTGCCGAAGAACCATCCCGCCCGCGACATGCAGGATACGTTCTACGTCGCAGACGACATTGTGCTGCGCACCCAGACCAGCGGCGGTCAGATCCGCGTCATGGACATGGAAAAGCCCCCCATCAAGGTGCTGGTCCCGGGCCGCGTGTTCCGTTCCGACTCCGACGCGACCCACTCTCCGATGTTCCATCAGATGGAAGGCCTCGTCGTTGACAAGGGCATCACGCTCTGCGACCTGCAGGGAATGCTCGACAAATTCGTCCAGGCGCTGTTCGGTGCAGACGTCAAGACCCGTCTGCGTCCGTCCTACTTCCCGTTCACCGAGCCGAGCGTCGAGGTCGACGTTTCCTGCTTCGAGTGCGGCGGCAAGGGCTGCCCGCTGTGCAAGCACACCGGCTGGATCGAGGTTCTCGGCGCCGGTGTCGTCCACCACAGCGTACTGGAAAACTGCGGCATTGACCCCAACGTCTACTCCGGCTTCGCATTCGGCATCGGCATTGAGCGTATTGCCATGCTGAAGTACGGCATCAACAACATCGGTCTGATGTTTGAAAACGATCTGCGCTTCTTGAAGCAGTTCGAGGATTGACAGGGGAGGAGTACAGAGTATGAAAGTACCATTCAGCTGGTTGAAGCAATATGTTGACATCGACGTCACCGCGCAGGAGCTTGAGGACAAGCTCTTTGGCTGCGGCTTTGAGGTCGAGGAGCTGATCGACCTCGGCGGCGAGATCTCCAAGGTCGTTGTCGGTGTTGTGACCGAGTGTGTCCCGCAGGAAGGCACCCATCTGCACATCTGCAAGGTTGACTGCGGCGAGTACGGCCACGACATCCAGATTTCCACCGGCGCACCCAACGTCTACGCCGGTATGCACACCGCCGCCGCACTCGACGGCTCCACGCTGCCCGGCGGCGTAAAAATCAAGGCGAAGCCCCTGATGGGCGTCGAGTCCAACGGTATGCTGTGCAGCGGTGAGGAACTGGGCCTGAACGATGATCTGTACCCCGGTGCCGAGGTCTACGGCCTGCTCGATTTGCCGAAGGACACTGTCCCCGGCACGCCTATTCAGCAGGTCGTCGGCCTTGACGACTACATTTTTGATATTTCCATCACGGCCAACCGCGCCGACTGCCAGAGTGTGCTCGGCATTGCGCGCGAGGTTGCAGCAGTGCTGAACAAGCCCCTCAAGATGCCCGCCACCGACTACACGGTCAGCGACTATGTGGATTCGCGCCTGTCCATCAGCGTCGAGGCCGAGGATCTCTGCCCGCGCTACATTGGCCATTATGTCCGCAACATCACGCCGGGCGAGTCCCCACGCTGGATGCGCCGTCAGCTGGCCCTGTGCGGTCTGCGCAGCATCTCCAACGTCGTTGACATCACGAACTATGTCATGCTGGAGATTGGCCAGCCCATGCACGCCTTCGACATGGACGCGCTGGAAAGCTGCCAGATCCTCGTCCGCCGCGCCAAAGACGGCGAGAAGATCACAACGCTGGACGAAAAAGAGTTCACCCTGACGCCCAACAACCTCGTCATCTGCGACGGCTCCAAGCCCGTTGCGCTGGCGGGTGTCATGGGCGGCCTGAACAGCGAAATTAAAGATACCACCACCCAGCTGCTGTTTGAGAGCGCCAAGTTCGCCCGCGACAACATCCGCAAGACGGCCCGCGGCCTCGGGCAGAACACCGATGCCTCCAGCCATTACGAGAAGGGTATCTCCGAGTACACCACCGAGCTTGGCATGGCCCGTGCCCTGCACCTGATTCAGGAGCTGGGCTGCGGCGAGGTCACCTCCACCCATTTTGACTGTTCTGCCGGTGCCCCGCGTGAGGGCAAGCGTTTCACGGCCAAGGTCAGCGGCATCAATGCCATCCTCGGCATCACTGTGCCCACCGATGTGATTCTGGACATCCTGAATCGTCTGCAGTTCGAGGTCAAACTCGAAGCCGACGGCGACACGATGCAGGTCGTCGTGCCCCGCTGGCGTGAGGACATCGAGGTCGGTGAGCCCGACTTGGCCGAGGAGGTCATCCGCGAGTACGGCTATGAACACATCGTCCCCACCTTCCTGAAGGCTGCCACCGTCACCACCGGCGGCCTGACCGCCGAGCAGAAAGCGCAGGCCAAGGCCAAGCGCACCATGTGTGCCCAGGGCTTCTACGAGGCCGAGACGCTGGCCTTCTACGCCGACGCTGACCTCGACATGCTGCACATTGCCGCTGACGCGCCGGAGCGTAAGGTCATCCGTATCCTGAACCCCATTTCCTCCCATCTGACCATCATGCGCCCGCTGCTGGCACCGTCCCTGCTGAATGTCGTCGTCGACAACCTGCGCAAGGGCAACGCCGAGGGCCGTCTGTTCGAGATGTCCAACATCTACATCCCGAAGCAGCTGCCCGTCACCGAGCTGCCCGAGGAGCGTCTGCATCTGGGCTTTGCTGCCTGGGGCAGTGAGGAGGACTTCTTCGCAGTCAAGGGTGCTGTCGAGAGCTTCGGCGCTGCGTTCGGCGTCGAGCTGACCGTCGAGCGCGCAACGGACGTTGCCTGGCTGCACCCCGGTATTGCCGCTTATATCCTGTGTAAGGGCGAGCGCGTCGGTGTATTTGGCAAGCTGGCTAATGATGTGACAAGCGAGCTCAAGCTGCCCAAGGACAGCCGCGCCAACCTGAACATCTATCTGGGCGAGATCGACTGGGTCGCGTTCCACGCACTGGTCCCCGCCGCCATCCACTACCAGCCTATCCCCGAGTTTGCCCCGGTCCAGCGTGATCTGGCGCTCGTCGCCCCCGAGAGCATGGAGTGCGGCACCCTCGTCACCGAGATGCAGCGCGCCTGCAAGCAGCTGACCAAGGTCGAGCTGTTCGACATCTACCGCGGCGAAAAGCTCGGCGCGGACAAGAAGAGCATGGCGTTCAGCCTGTCCTTCCAGCCCGCTGACAAGCCGCTGACCCCCGATGAGATCGACCGTTTCGTCAAGAAAATTCTCGGCAACCTGAAGTTCAAGCTCGGCATCGAGATCCGCGAGTAACCTGTTTTTGTTGTCCGTCCTGCGCCGCACGGTGCAGGACGGATATTTTTTACAGATTTTTGTGTGATATTTCTCTTGTCTTTTTGCCGCGCAGGTCGTATAGTAAAAATAGTATTGTGTTACAGGAGAATCCATCATGGCAAAGATTCACCGCAGCGATGCACCGCTGCCGCAGGCTCCTTCCGTTCAGGTAAAGGCATCCTATACAGTCACCGAGCTGCCGAAGGTTTCTCCGCAGGAACCTGCTGCCTTCTACGACCAGGACAACGACGAGGACTATCGTCGGCGCGAGACCGCGAAGTGCAAAAAAAAGCGCGGTAATCTGCTGTACACCCTCGCGATGATCGTTTTCGCCGCGATCTTCCTCATCAGCGGCGGCCTGCTGGTCAAGCGGTTCCTCGATGACCGCAAGACCGAGAGCGAGTTTGCCGACCTGCAGTCGATGATCGATACCGCGGCGCCCCCGGCCCCTGCAGGGGAGAATGTCAACCCCAACGGTGCCAGGTTTGCTGCCCTGCGCGACAAGAACAGCGACTTTATCGGCTGGATCTCCATCGACGGCACCAATCTGGATTTTCCGGTTATGTACGCGCCGGACAACAAGGACTTCTATCTGCGTCATGACTTCAACAAAGCCTACAGCGTCTACGGCGTACCGTACCTGGACGAGCAAACGACGCTCGGGGCCAACGCCGAGAGCGACAACCTGATCATCTACGGCCACAATATGAAAACCGGCACGATCTTCGGCTGCCTGACCGAGTACCGCAGGGCCGACTACTATCAGGAGCACCCCTTCATTGAGTTTGACACCGTCTATGGGGACGCCAACTATGAGGTGTTCGGTGCGTTCACCATCGATGTCGTCAACGACACCTCGTTTATCTACAACCAGTACATCGACATGGACGAGGACACCTACAACCGCTATGTGGACCAGGTCATCTCCCGCAGCGACGTGGACAGCGGCATCCGCCCTTCCTACGGTGAGCAGCTGCTGACCCTCTCTACCTGCGAGTATTCGTCCGCCAACGGGCGCTATGTCGTCGTAGCGCGTCGGGTCAGTGACTAATTTCCGAAAGTAATTGCATCATGTACTTTAGATTCTTTTGCAAAATGTGCAAAATGTTCTTTCGCTTGCAGATTGCACTTGCTATTCTTCCGGGAATGTGCTATGCTAATAAATGCGCGATAACTTTTGATTCGTTCTTATATGGTGTAAGAAACCGGAAAGGGAGAATGCGCGCAGCGGGCAGCCGTAGCCCTTGACGGCTGCCCGCTTTGTCTTTATGCTGCGCACATCTGTACAAAATCTGCGTAAAGCTATAGACATTTGTACCCAAATGGCATATACTGTAGAAGTATTTTGCTCTAATCCAATAAAATGGAAAGTATAGTTTCAACGCTGTAACAAAGGGAGGATACCTGTTATGTGTGGAATCGTAGGCTTTACCGGCGCGGCACAGGCCGCCCCCATTCTGCTGGACGGCCTGGCCAAGCTGGAATACCGCGGCTATGACTCTGCCGGTATGGCGGTGCAGAACGCTGCCGGCAAGATCGAGGTCGTCAAGGCCAAGGGCCGCCTAAAGGTCCTGAGCGAGATGACCGACGGCGGCAGCGCCGTGCCCGGCAGCTGCGGCATCGGCCATACCCGCTGGGCGACCCATGGCGAGCCGTCCGTCGTCAACGCACACCCGCATTATTCCCGTGACCAGAAGATTGCCGTCGTACACAACGGAATCATTGAAAACTATCAGGAGATCAAGGAGCGTCTGATCAACAAGGGCTTCAGCTTCGTCTCCCAGACCGACACCGAGGTCGTTGCCCAGCTGCTTGACTACTATTACATGGGCGAGTCCGCAGGCAACGCACTGGACGCCATCACCCGCATGATGCTGCATGTCCGCGGCTCCTACGCGCTGGGAGTGCTCTTTGCCGACGAACCCGGCGTCATCTACGCTGTGCGCAAGGACAGCCCGCTCATCGTCGGCAAGTGCGAGGACGGTGCCATCATCGCCTCCGACGTTCCTGCGCTGCTCAAGTACACCCGCACGGTCTACTACATTGACAATCTCGAGATTGCCCGCCTGACCCCCGACTCCATCGAGTTCTTCAACATCGACAAGGAACCCATCACCCGCGAGTCCACCACCATTGAGTGGGACGCCGAGGCCGCGGAGAAGGGCGGCTACGAGCACTTCATGATGAAGGAGATCTACGAGCAGCCCACCGCTGTCCGCGATACGATCTCCCCGCGCCTCAAGGACGGCCAGATCGACCTGTCCGAGCTGGCCCTTGACGAGGAGGCCATCAGGAATGTCCATCGTCTCTACATCATCGGCTGCGGCTCCGCCTACCATGTCGGCATGGCCGCGCGCTATGTGTTTGAGAGCCTGGCCCGCATCCCCGTCGAGGTCGATGTCGCCAGCGAGTTCCGTTACCGCAATCCCGTGCTCGAAAAGGACGCACTCGCTATGGTCATCAGCCAGAGCGGTGAGACCGCCGACACGCTGGCCGCCCTGCGCCTGTGCAAGGAGCGCGGTGTGCGTACCATCGGCATTGTGAACGTCGTCGGCTCCAGCATCGCCCGTGAGGCCGACGCCACAATGTACACCTGGGCCGGCCCGGAAATCTCCGTCGCCACCACCAAAGCCTACAGCACCCAGCTGGCGGCCTGCTACCTGCTGGCTACCGAGTTTGCCCGTGTGCGTGGCACGCTGGCGGACGGCCAGTATGAGCACCTCGTCACCGAGCTGGAGGCTCTGCCCGAGAAGATCGAAAAGACCCTGGCCGACAAGGAGCGTATCCAGTGGTTTGCCAGCAAGTACGCAAACGCCAAGGACGCCTTCTTCATTGGCCGCGGCCTCGACTACGCCGTCGCGCTCGAGGGCAGTTTGAAATTTAAGGAGATCAGCTACATCCACTCCGAGGCGTTCGCCGCGGGCGAGATGAAGCACGGCCCGATTTCTCTGGTCGAGAAGGGAACGCTGGTCGTCGGCATCCTGACCCAGCCGGACCTGTATGAAAAGAGCGTTTCCAACATGGTCGAGGTCAAGAGCCGCGGTGCCTTCCTGATGGGCCTGACCACCTACGGAAATTACAGCATCGAGGACACTGCGGGCTTCACGGTCTACGTGCCCAAGACCGACCCGCACTTTGCCACGAGCCTGTCGGTCATTCCGCTGCAGCTGCTGGCCTACTACGTCAGCTGCGCCAAGGGATTGGATGTCGATAAGCCGCGCAATCTGGCCAAGAGCGTGACCGTCGAGTAAATTGCTTTCGTCCGTTTTACCAAAAATTTACCACGATTTTTATACAACATTAGCCCCATTTGTCTGCCCAAAAGTAGGACAAATGGGGCCTTTTTGTGTTATAATAGCCTATATAACAATTTTGCCGGGCCGTATTGCGCCCGTTTTCAGATAGAAGAACGTATAGTAAGGATGGAATCGATGCAACAGGTCTCAAAACAACTGATAAAAGGGCTTCCGCGCCGCATCGCACTGATGCTGCTGGACTGCGGGCTCATTGTACTTTGCTACTGGCTGGCCGTCATGCTGCGCTTTGACAGCGGCGACGCCTACCGCCGCGTGGAGATACTGCGCGCCATGGCTCCGATGCTCTTATACGTCCTGCCCATTTATATGATCGTGTTCTGGTTCGGCGGACTGTATGAGATCATGTGGGAGTACGCCGGTATGCGCGACCTTGCACGCCTGACCTGCCTTTCCGGGCTGGCGACGGGCATCATCATGCTGTTCGATCTGATCTACCACAGCCGCCCGATCTCCGGCGCGGTGCTGATCTTCGGCGCGGTATTCAATACGGCGGCCATAGCGGGCGTGCGGTTCCTGTGGCGGCTGGTCCTGACGATGCGCAACGCCAAGGCCAACAAGCCGGAGGACAACACGCCATTGCTCATTGTCGGCGCCGGCAACGCCGGTGCGTGGGCCGTCAACCTCTGCAAGACGAAAAATCAGAGCTTCGGCAACCCGGTCTGCATCGTTGACGACGACCTGACCAAAAAGGGCCTGCGCGTGCAGGGCGTACCGGTGCGCGGCACGATCTCCGACATACCGGAGCTGGTGCGCAAATATCATATCCTCGAGATCGTCATCGCCATCACGACGGTCAAGGGTGACCGTTTGAGCGAGATCATCAACCTCTGCAACTCCACCCACTGCCGCGTGCGGATGATCAGTGACCCGCAGGCTGTTGACGAGAACGGCAATCCTGTGGCGGCGGGCTTCCGTGAGCTGAACACGGCGGACTTCCTCTCCCGCGACGAGATCCAGCTGAACAATGCCCAGATTTCCGAGTACCTGCATGACAAGATCGTTCTCGTCACGGGCGGCGGCGGCTCCATCGGCAGCGAGCTTTGCCGTCAGATCATGCGCTACCAGCCCCGCCGTCTGCTGATTTTTGACATCTACGAGAACTGCGCCTATGAGCTGGAAACCGAGCTGAAAAACAAGTACGGCCCCGAGGCTCCTATTATCACCCTCATCGGCTCCATCCGCGATAAAGCACGTCTGGACGATGTGTTCGACACCTATCATCCGTCCGTCGTCTTTCACGCGGCGGCGCACAAGCATGTGCCGCTGATGGAGATCAGCCCCGCCGAGGCCGTCAAGAACAACGTCTTTGGCACCAAGAACCTGCTGACCTCCGCCGCCGAGCACGGCGTGGAGCGGTTTGTCCAGCTCTCTACAGACAAGGCTGTCAACCCGACGAACGTCATGGGCTGCACCAAGCGCCTGTGCGAGATGCTGATCCAGACCTTCTCCCGGGCCACATCGATGACCTGCGTTGCGGTGCGCTTCGGCAACGTGCTGGGCAGCCACGGCAGCGTCATCCCGCTGTTTGAGGAGCAGATCAAGCGCGGCGGCCCTGTGACCATCACGCATCCCGATATTGTCCGCTACTTTATGACCATCACCGAGGCTGCGCAGCTCGTTCTGCAGGCCGGCGGTCTGGCGAAGGGCGGCAGCATCTACGTGCTGGACATGGGCGAGCCGGTTAAGATCATGGATCTGGCCAACCGCCTGATACGCTTCTACGGCTACGAGCCGGGCGTAAATATGCAGGTCAAGGTCACCGGTCTGCGCCCCGGCGAAAAGCTGTACGAGGAACTGCTCATGGACTCCGAGCAGGACAAGATGGCCAAAACCGCCCACAACAAAATCTTCATCGCGCCGCCCATGCAGATCGATCTGGAAAAATTCTACACCGACCTGCAGCGGCTCAAGGACTCTGCCCTGCACAACAGCGACGAGGTCGTCGACGTTCTGCAGGAGATGGTCCCGACCTACCACCCCAACCGCCGCGTGCGCGCTGACCACACCGTTGTGGCCGCCACCGGCAACACCGCGCTTTTCTCCCAGGAGGAGATTGCGCAGAAGCTCCGGGAGACAGAGCATCCCGCCGAGGAGGGCTGATTTATGTACGAGCGTTACGGCAAGCGCCTGCTGGACATTATCCTTTCGCTGGCAGCCACGATCATTCTTGCAATTCCGATGGGGCTGGTCGCGCTGTGGATCAAGCTCGACTCCCCGGGGCCGGTCTTTTTCAAGCAGCGCCGCGTCGGCAAGGGCAAAACGCACTTTAACATCCTGAAGTTCCGCACGATGCGCGGCGACACCCCGCACGACGTTCCCACGCACCTTTTGAAAGATGCGGACAGCTACATTACCGGGAGCGGTGCCTTCCTGCGCAAGACGAGCCTGGACGAGCTGCCGCAGATCTACAACATACTGGCAGGGCAGATGAGCGTCATCGGCCCGCGCCCTGCACTGTACAACCAGTACGACCTGATCGAGGCGCGCGACAAGGTCCGCGCCAACGACATCCGTCCTGGCCTGACCGGCTTAGCGCAGGTCAACGGACGCGACGAGCTGCCGATTGACGTCAAAGCCCGCTACGACGGTGAGTACGCCGCCCATGTGACGTTCTGGAATGATGTAAAGATTTTCTTCCGCAGCATCACCTATGTGTTCCAGCGCCGCGGCGTCGTCGAGGGCGGCACCGGTGCCATGAACCAGACAAAAGAGGAAAAATCGTCAAAATGACGGACGTTGTACCTGCCGGGAAAACACCGGCAGGTACATTTTTTGTGCTGATTTGAAAAATGTACAAGAAAATCTTGCGATTTTCGTGAAAATATGTTGCAAAAGCCAAGCGGATTGTGTAAAATATACATTATGATGAGATCGGAAGAGCGTCGTGTAGGGAAAGAGTGTAGATCTCGG